>Ga0080004_1084608_pt1 | contig 59599 bp, 67 predicted proteins | sample WasSprMetagenome_FD_69207 | JGI IMG/M metagenome (GOLD analysis project Ga0080004, IMG submission 69207) | Sulfidic aquatic microbial communities from Washburn Spring, Yellowstone National Park, USA - WS (SPADES assembly) (version 2) | ecosystem: Environmental > Aquatic > Thermal springs > Hot...
AGCGGGAACCAGTCTGGCTTTCCTGTTACAAGGTTTACGGCTTCAGCGACGTCTCCAGCGGCATATACATTTTCGACGTTTGTACGCATAGCCTTGTCTACACTGAGAGCACCTGTGGCACCCTTCTTGACTCCAAGCATCTCGCCGAGGCTTGTTTCAGGAGCGATACCAGTAGCAATGAATACTGCTTCCACTTTGTATTCTCCATTTGTGGTTTCTAGACTTTCAACTCTTTCCTTTCCGTGGATAGCCTTTAGGTCCTCCCCTAGGTGAAGCTCAACCCCGTTACTTACGAGTTCCTTCTCGATTAGGACGGCTATATCTGGGTCCACAGCGGGCAAAACATGGGGCAAAAGCTCAAACAGGAGGACTTTTTTACCAAAGTTTTTCAGGTTTTCGGCGAGCTCCAGACCGATGTATCCGCCACCCACGATTGCGACCGTGTTTACGTTTTGAAGGTATTTTCTTGCCGATTCGCCGTCTTCTAGAATTCTCAGAGTAAAAACTCCTGGCAAATTGATGCCGTCTACCTTGGGAATCTTTGGTCTAGCGCCCGTCGCTATCAAGAGCTTTTTCCACTCATATGTTTTCTCTCCATCACTGTTTCTCGCCTTCAAGTATCCGGGGCCAAGCTCAGTAACAGTAGTCTTAATGTGTACTTCTATTCCTCTTTCCTCGGTGAAAACCCGCAACGGGTAATGAACTAGCTGGTCCAATTCCTCGACGATTCCTCCCAGGTAATAGGGTAATCCGCATGGGGCATAACTCACATAGTTGCTTCTCTCGAAAACAACTACCCTCAGCTTTGGGTTAATTCTCTTTATCCTTGAAGCAGCTGTCATCCCGGCGGGGCCTCCACCAATTATGGCTACGTCTACTTTTTCTGTCATACAGCTTCACCATTTAGAATCTCTTATTTAAAAATATGTTTTGAAGCTTCTCAACTATATCCATGCCTCTTTTTCCGAATGAATCTATAAAGAGCGGCGTGACAGATATTGCTCCATTTTTAACTGCACATATATCGCTAATACTGTCTACACAGGGATAGCTAAAGTCCAGACTCCAATGACCCATTCTACATGCATTATCTTTGCACATGTAAAGGTTTCTGGGAGGAGTTCTCTCGGGTATAGTTACCTTTACTTCTCCACTTCTCTCCAAGGGTATATTTATGTTCAGAGCATCACATGGAAAACTCCACTCGAGAAAATCAAGGATCCTTAACAAGACGCCGGCGGCATTCTCATAGTCAGAAAAGCCGAGTTTTTCGTATTTTGAGCTATTCTCTGCTACAAGCGAGACAGCTACACCGGGCTTTCCAAACAAGGCCCCCTCAAATACTGCTCCAACCGTTCCCGAAGATAGTATATCCCATAGACCCAGGTTGGGTCCAAGATTTATACCGCTAATAATGATGTCGGCCGGTACCCTCAGGACTGTTAGCGCTATTGTAACAGCACTGGCTGGCGACCCATCAACAATCAACGCTTTATAGCCGTTGAGCTCCCCCAAAGAATAACGTACCTCAAAAGAAACTGATTTTGAAGAACCACTCTTCTGGGTCGAAGTAGTAGCAATGAATACATCGTGTCCAGCATTTCTTAGAACTCCAGCTAGGGCCAATAAGCCTGGGCTTTCGGGGCCGTCGTCGTTAACCAGCACGATACGTTTATTGTCCACAGCCTAGAATGGAACGGGGGATATGAAAACTTGGCGCCAACATGGTCAATGTCTATATGATGAGCCCGAAGTTGGAGATAGACTGTTGGAAAAGCTTAAACAAGAACTAAGGATTGAGCAGGGAGACTTTATCGCTTACGAGCTGGCCCAGACAAAGGACTACTTCAGGACACTAATAGCTACAATAATTTCCCAAAACACCAACGAAAAAAACACTTACAGAGCCTTCGGCGAGCTTGAACGCCGTATCGGCGTAGAGTGCGCCAAGCTTTCACAGACAGACGTGCAGAAAATAGCAGAAGCCATTAAACCTGCAGGGCTCTATGCGCAGAAATCCCAAGCCATAAAATCATTAGCATTGTTTCTCATGGAAAACTATGGTTGCCAGATAGAATTGCTCCTTAAACAGGGACCAGAAAAAGTAAAGGAGGAACTGGGAAAAATTCGCGGAATAGGCTCAAAAACAATAGACGTTCTCCTTGCAAACTATGGCTACCCCGTTTTACCAATAGACACCCATGTAAAGAGAACATCAATTAGAATAGGTCTAGCGCCATCAGGTAGCTACGAAAAAATGCAAGCACACCTACACAAAGTTTTCTCACCAGAAAAACGTCTAGAGGCGCACCTCTACTTGATAAAGCTCGGGAGAACCTTTTGCCTGTCAAATAAGCCCAAGTGCAGTATTTGTCCTGTGTCAGCTCTATGTTGCTACAACAAAAACAAACATTAAAAGTGAGCACTGTTTCGCCAACCTTCTGTTTTTAACGAAAACCTTGAAATTCAAGGTCTGTTTTTAACCACAATGTGAAGAGCCATGCTTTCAGGAGCCGAGATAAAGAAGCTGATAAAAGAGGGCAAGCTCAAGATTGAACCCTACAGCGAGGAAATTGTCCGCGAAAACGGCGTCGATCTTCGTATAGGAGATGAAATAGCTATTCTGCTTAATAATCCAGAGCCGATAGACCCAGAAAAACTCAGGGAAATAGATCTCTCCCAATACTATAAAATCTTTAAGGCAGACAACTTCGTGTTACAGCCCTATATGAAGGTTCTCGTCACTACGCTTGAGTACATCAAGATGCCCGAAGACGTAGGTGCACTAATAGGTGTCAGGAGCACCTTTGCCCGGCTCGGAGTCTCTGTCCCTCCAACATTAATAGACGCAGGCTTCGAAGGCCAGGTGACAATTGAGATACATGGAGGAGCTTTCCCAATAATCCTGAGAAAAGGACAAAGATTCGCCCATGTAGCCTTCTATAAGCTTGTTGGGGAGCCAGTTCCATACAGGGGCAGATACCAGGGACAAAGGGGAGTGACTCTTCCAAAATAGCGCCAGCTAAACTTATTTTTGCATGCTGACCAATTCTCCATTTATGAAGACCTTTTTTGGAGTAGACTTGTCCGCGTCACCTAAAAAGAAGTCTGCATATGCCGTTATCTACGAAGACCTTACATGTGTAACTGGCTTTTTCAAGCATGACGACGAATTGGTGAAAAAAGTTGAAGAATATTCCCCAGAAGCTGTAGGTATAGATGCTCCTCTCTCGTTTCCACAGAAAGGATACTATAGGCTCTGTGAAAAGGCCTTGCGGAGGCTTGGTATAAGGGCTTTTTCACCCCTGTTTGAAGGTATGAGGTCACTAACGCTTAGGGCTATACAGCTTAGAAGGGAACTAGAAAAAAGAGGGTACGAAGTCTTAGAGATATATCCCGGGGGCACACAGGACATGCTTGGTCTTCCAAGGAAAAATAAAAGCCGAGAGAAACTCTACCTGGGTTTGAGGCGTTTGGGCTTAAGGTTCCCAGAATCAAGAGATGGAGACCTCTTGGATGCAGTTACGGCAGCCCTCACGGTCTTTGCCTATAAGAAAGAAGAATACATTTTAGTTTCCTCTAGTGACGGATGTAGGCTTGTGCTAGCAAGCCCATCCCTGAAGGAAGCACTCTTGCAAATAAAAGGCTAATATTCGAAGCTCCAGTCATCAATATTGCCGGAGATGTCCTCGAGGATTTTGAGGGAAATATCGCGTGGCATTTTTAGAAAGAGCTTGACGAGGTGCTTGCAGAAGCGTTTCGACTCGGCGGACTTTTTCCAATCCTCACAGTTATGAAAAATTCTCCTGTTCTTAACGTCTATTTCAACCCTGTAGTTCTTTACTGTTGCGACAATACTTTCGCCCTCGATCTTGAAACTCACATTCTCATCACTTATTTCTTTGGAACGTTCAAACCTCTTCTCACCGGCGAGAAACACGAGAGCGCCCTCAAGGTCTCCCTTTGCAACAATTTCTCTAAGGCTTTTTAAAACCTTCTGAGGCAGAGACTTAAAGTATTTATCCATTTCTTGAAGCTTTTCTCTTTGCCTCCTATTCGTAATCCCCAGTAATGTCATCATTTGCAAGGCGTTGTGGGGAGCAAATCCTCTGAAGTGGTTATTGAAGTATCCTAGAATAAGGTCTACGTTTTCTCTGCTGAGAAAGTCTTGGAGTCTCTTCGCCCACTCGCTGAGCTCTTCGATTGAATAGTGATAGTAATACCAGGGGCTTTCTCCCCTGCCATGCCACCTAATGTAGAGAAAGTTTGAAGTTTTCAGAATCAGTGGAGGCAATAAGGGTTCATCTACGACTGTATAGGCGATTCCCCGTTCTTCTAGTGTCTTGTAAATGTCTTTTTCAAGCCAAGAAGGGTCCCTGAACTCTACAGCATATCTGTAGCCCTTCGGTAATAAATCCAGGAAAGAATCGAACCAGGGTACTTTTTCCCTTGGTACTGGAGGCATCTGTATAAGTATGGCTCCGAGCTTTTTTGCCTCTTTAAGCGGCGTAATAGATTTGAAGAAAGCGTCGAACTCGTCGCCTATAAGCTTGGGGTTAAGCATGTGTTTATGCGTTACTCCTCTATACATTTTTAGAGAAAACAAGAAATCGCTTGGCGAGGACTCGGACAGCCCCTTATAGAACTTCTCGCTTAGGAGAATATAGAAAGAAGAGTTTATTTCTACTGTGCTGAAGTACCTTGTATAATAAGTGAACATTCCTCTATCTATCTCATAGAATATATCTAGCCAGTCATCGTAGTCCCAGCCAGATGTCCCTATTAGAATTCTTGGGTAAAGCAATTTGCATCTAGACTATACTATCGCTGGGAGACTATTTATATTTTTAAGCATACAAGACAAAAGCCTAATTAGATTCATTGTGGTTTCTATTTTCAAGATAGTGGCAAGCAATGTCCTCTAAACTTCCAAAAGAAAACGAGACAGGAGCCATCGAGTACAAGTCTAGGCTCTCGTGCAACAACCCAGAAAGAATAGAGAATCTAGCTTCACAGATGCGTTACAGGCTGTTTGAGGGCGGGGGCGAGGCAATATATCTCCTTGGGATTGACGATGATGGGACACCAATTGGTTTGACGCCACAAGAGGAAGAAGAAACCCTCCAAATACTAGACGAGGTTGCAGGAAAAATAGGGGCAAAAATAAGAGTCCTCGAGAAAGCCCCAGTCGGAGACAGGAGTCTAGTTAGAGTTCTCGTACGGGTAGGCAGGGAAGAGTCTCCACCCGTTCAGACAACGATAGCCGTCATGGGAAACGTGGACGCGGGGAAAAGCACAACGATAGGAACCCTCTGCACGGGTGAACTAGACGATGGAAGAGGAAGAAGCATGAGAAAAATTGCAAGGTTCGAACATGAAATAGTCACGGGTAGAACTTCCTCCGTTGTTGTAAGACTGCTTGGATTCGACATGGACGGCCGGCCAATAAACTGGAACCTTCCAAACCCACTAGATGAAGCGCAGATATATTTGTCTTCTAAGAAGGTTGTCTACTTTGTAGATGTTGGAGGGCACGAAAGGTATCTGAGAACTGCGCTTAGGGGAGTAATGTCGCGTCTACCAGACTACATAATGCTTGTTGTCGCCGCTAATTCTGGTTTACAGGTGATGGGGAGGGAACATCTAGGCGTAGGACTTGCCCTACGTATCCCAGTCTTCATCGTGTTGACAAAAATTGACTTGGTGGACAAAAAGGTTCTAGAAGCCACCCTCATTGATACGGTTGAAACTCTCAGGAGGGTAGACAGAAAGCCTGTCGTCGTAAAGACTTTAGGGGATGTGTACAGGCTAGTCGAATTAATGCCGAGTGGACGCGTCGTCCCAATATTTCTGATATCAAACACAACAGGCGAAGGACTAAGCATCTTAACAGAGTTTTTAAACCTTCTACCACCCAGGCTCAGGTGGAACGAGAACATCGACAAGCCACTTCTAGCATATGTTAGCGATGTATACGATGTGAAAGGCGTTGGACCCGTAGTGGCTGTAACAATTGAAAGGGGAGTAATCAAAGAAGACGACGAGGTGTACATCGGACCCCTTCAGGACTCTTCATGGAAAAAGATACGTGTAAAATCCATTCACATAAACAGGACTGTAGCGTCCAAAGCTAAGGCTGGCGAAGAAGCTACTCTAGCAATTTCTGGAATAAGCTATGAGGAGCTGGAGAAAGGGCTTGTAGTAACTCATCAAGAGTTAAAGCCTGTATGGGAGTTCGAGGCACACATCGTCGTGCTAAAACACCCTACGACTATTAGAAGAGGATACCAGACAGTTTTACATGCCCACTCGATAAGGAGCCCAGTAATGTTTACTTATATGAGCCTTGAACCCATGAGGACAGGAGATTCGGGGATTGTTAGGCTAAGGTTTCTCTACCATCCCTGGTACCTGGAAACCGACACAAGGATAATACTGAGAGATTCCAGGACGAGAGCAATAGGACGGATAACAAGGCTAATTGACTAATTTACGCCTGCCATGATCTAACACAACATTTTTTAAAGTCTTCCAGAGATTGTATCCATTGGTGAGAAAATGCCTCTGAACATTCCCCCAGGGAAAAACCCTCCAGAAGACATTTATGTTGTCGTCGAGATCCCCCTTGGGAGCAACATAAAGTACGAGCTCGACAAGGAAAGCGGGATGATATTCGTCGACAGGGTTCTTTTCACGAGCATGGTCTTCCCCTTTAACTATGGCTTTGTCCCCAAGACGCTAGAAGAGGACGGCGACCCAGTAGACGTGGTTTTACTCAGCTACGACTCAGTGGCTCCCGGAAGCGTTGTCCGCGCTAGACCAATAGGTCTCCTCGAGATGGAAGACGAAAATGGACCCGACAGTAAAATCATAGCTGTGCCCCACGAAAAAATAGACAACAGGTTTGCAAAAATAAAGGACATCAACGATGTAGACGATGCAGTGAAAGAGCGCATTAAACACTTCTTTGAACACTACAAGGAGCTGGAGAAGGGGAAATGGGTCAAAGTCAGGAACTGGAAAGGACGCGAAGCTGCCCTTGAAGCCATACAAAAAGCGATCGATAGGTACAATAAGTCCCAAAAGTAGGGCTTCCACGCAACATCTATAAATTTTTATTTTCGATTATAAAACTTGGTGGAAGATTGAAGCATATCGTATTTATGTTTGAAGTTCACCAGCCGTATAGGCTCCGCAGAAACATTAAATCTCTTCTCCTAAGCAACCTCACAAGAAAGGGAAGATTGACCCCAGAAGACCTAGAAAAAATATACTTTGATGAGGATCTAAACAGGTATGTTTTTGAGAGGGTTGCGAAGAGATGCTATTTGCCTGCAAACTATACAATAAAGCAGCAGATCGAGTACTTCAAGGACTACGGGAAAAAATTCAAAGTAGCCTATAGCGTGTCTGGCGTCCTTTTGGAGCAGGCTTCTAGATGGTCCCCAGAGCTTATTGAAAGCTTTAAACAGCTTGCCTCGACAGGGCTGGTTGAGTTCTTAGACCAAACATATTATCATAGCTTGGCTTTTCTAGTAGCAGAAGAAGAGTTTATATATCAGCTAAACGAGCACAGGAGGCTTATCAAGAAAGAGCTAAATTACGAGCCCAGTGCTATAGAAAACACAGAGTTCATTTACAACAACTATGTTGGTTGCCTATTTGACAGGCTTAGATACAAAGTCGTATTAACGGAAGGCGTCGAAAGAATACTTGGCTGGAGGAGCCCCAATTACCTATACAAGGCAAAGAACTGCAATATACGTGTCCTAATGAGGAACTACAGGCTGTCAGACGACATAGGCTTCCGCTTTGGCTCTACATGGTGGAATGAGTATCCACTTACTGCCGAAAAATACTCGGCATGGCTCGCGGCGACACCTGGCGAAGTAATACTAATAGCTATCGACTATGAAACCTTTGGAGAACACTTCCCCGCCGAGACAGGTATATTTGAGTTCCTAAGGTGGCTTCCCGGCGAAATACTAAAATGGGAAAACCTAACTATTTCAACGCCTACAGAGGTAGCGGAGCATCTACAGCCGAGAGACGAGATAGACGTTCCAGAACACATGACGATTTCATGGGCAGACCTCGAGAGAGACCTCTCTGCATGGATCGGCAATTTTATGCAACAGGACGCTTTTAACAGGCTGAGAGATCTCTGGCTACAGATAAAGGCTCTACGCAACCCTGGCTATGAAAGGCTTTGGAGACTACTATCTATAAGCGACCACTTCTACTACATGTCCACCAAAGGCGGAGGGCCAGGCGACGTTCACTCCTATTTTAGTCCATATAAAAACCCGTATGAAGCCCACATGCTCTTCTCAGAGGCTATAGGAGACCTCGAGACAAGGACGCTCCTCGCATTGGAAAACGATAAAAAAGCACTTATGAGATACGCGTGGATGCGAAGCCTCCCAGACGAAAACAAGTTCTACTTCTATGCGGGTCCGGGAAAACCCCTAGGAAAACAGGCATGGAACATGTTTTCATTCATTGAGGCACTACGCGAAGTGCCCCCAGAAACCATAGTTCACCACCAGTCCCTGCAGGATTTCGCAAACTGGATTGAAAATGTTGTAGGCGACGTAGAGCTTGCCAGAAAAATTAGAGAAATAAACGTAGCAAGCCCCGAGGAAATTAGAAAACAGCTTCTAAACGTCCTCGAGAACAGGAGGGCCGAGCTCTTTGGCTGAACTGATAAAGCTTGGAAACTTCCTTGAATATCTGGGCGAAATATTCCCAGAGGCCAGGTCTACACTTAGAATCCTTGCACTTTTCCTTAAAAACCCCGAAGAAACATTTACGCGTTACCGAGTCGAAAAAGAAGCACTGGTTAGCCACGCGCGTCCAATCTTACAGCGTTTTGTCTCGCTCGGCATCCTGGAAATTGTCGATGAGAATCCGATATCGTACAGGCTCAACAAAAACAGTTACGTATTGAGACAAATGCTAGACCTCTTGGTATAGTTTTAGAACAGTATATTTTGTGGATAGTCTTCTTCCAGCCAGAAATACGCCGAGGCCGCTCTCAATAGCAAAAACAGCACTTAGAACGTAAATATAGTCAGGGAGGAGCATCGAAGCATCTTTTAAAAGCAAGTAGAGAACAAATAATAGTAGGAACCGTGCTTCTTTATCCCTCTTGGCGATTGGAAGCATGGTAAAAAAGAGTAAAGCATCTATGCCTGTTTTGAGGGGGATACCAATGGGAATAACCTCTAGGAAACGTGTCTTTATCGCTAATAGGCTGAAACTTGTCAATAGGAAAATTTTCCCGAGGGTTCCAATTATGTTCAAAAGAAACGATATTTTACCGGATGGAGGGTCTCTAATTATGGGGTTCAAGTAGTCGAGGTTAATCAATGTAAAAGAGGCGAGCAAAAAGCCAGCACCCCCTAGCGTCAGCTCGCTTGCCTCAAGATAAAAACCTACCTTTAGCTGTGAATAAGCATAGTAAATAATTGCAGTAAAGAGGAAGATTTCTAGCACAGGAAGAAGGCTCCTAGACACTACTGGAAGAATTACGTCAAAGTTTTCAATAGTATAAATCGAGAAAACTCCAAAAATTATCAAAAGTCCTCCACTAATTGTTTCGCTATGCCTCAAAAAGAAGTTTCTCAACGATTTTCCTCTGTAGAATGTCTTCACTAGATCGCCTAAAACACCAATAACTAGGAAAGGCGTGGCCGTACCCAAACCATAGAGCAACATAAGAAGCAAGGGCTCGAATAGACTTGTCAATGCATATAAAAGCACCTGTGAAAGCGCCGCCGTCATCAATGCGGCTGCACAGGGGGCTGCAGCTAGGCTGAAAAAGAAGCCAAAGAAAAGTGAGTCTAGGCGTCCAGATATCTTGTTTACAGGTGTAGCCGAGGGTAGCACTGTAAAAAATTCTCTTAACGGGGTCAGCAGTGATATTCCTAGTGCTATTAGGACTACGCCCAGAGCAATATTTACAAATTGTTGATTTAGACTTGTCAAGAAAATCCTGATAATACCCCCTCCGACTACGAGTAGAACCCCGTACGAGATAAAGCTAAGAACAACTCCCACGCTAAAAAACATGCCTATCTGCCACGTCTTTGCGTTTTTCCTAGTTGACAACGCAAGGAACACAGGGAATACGGGCAAGTAGCATGGTGTCAGAGCTGTCTGTAGCCCTAAGAAGAACATTAAGAAATATTGAGCTACGTTGTCCAAATATGGTCCCTTCTTATTCCCGCAGTCTCTTGTTTGAATAATATACAACTGCTAGGCTTGTTACGAAAATGCCTACAGCCATAAGTGGATAGCTTAGTCCCTGTTCCGCCGTTACCTCTAGGACTATGATCCTGTTTGTCTTTATTTCTCCAGCAATAATTTTGAGGGGTATATTGTACATTCCCTCAGTTACGTTTTGAGAAATGTATATTGACAAGTCAAAGCTGGCAGTTGAATTCGGCGGTAAAGAGAGGCGTGTCGGGTTAAAGCTTACACTAATATCCTTGCTTGGAGAGTCGACCTGCAAAACAATATCCTTGAGTGTTACAGTTCCCTTATTGGCCAGGACTAATTTAAATGTAGCTACAGATCCGGGCCTCCCTGTAACTTTAAAGTTGGTAGTTAAGACTTCTAGCCTCCTCGTTCCAGAGACCACTATCGTTATTCCTTGAGTAGCAGTACTTGTTGTCCCATTCGCACTTAAGGTGAGAAGGTAGACGCCTGGAGGAAGAAGTGTGTCAAGCTCAACAACAAGCGATAGTGTCTTTTTCTCTCCAGGCATAAGGTATATAGAAGCCAGGTTTTCCCCCGAGGTAGAGATGTATACGCGTATCAGGGGCGAGTTAGCGGAGGCCTTTACAAGTGCGACGGTGGGCATGTTTCCATCGTTTTCTAGGATAAACTTTAACGATAATGTTGACCCAGAGGTTGCATTCAGCGATGCGGCATTTACGTTTATCTTTAACAAGTCATAGGAGCTTTCTACATCAACCTGTATGTTTTCGATTTGTTGGGCAAAGCTTGTTTTTGCAACAAGTTTTATGGTGTATGTGGAGAGCTGGGCGTTGGGTGAAACATATAGGAGGAGCTGAAGCCTTCTTGGCATGGACGGCTTCGCAATGACTGTCTGGACGGCTAGACCGTTTTCGTCTACAAGTGTTGCTATAATATTTGGAGGAGTTATGAGGTAGAGCGTGACAGGTATATCGATACTTAGTGGGCTTGTGATATTTATCGGGATTACGATCTGGGCCCCTGGAAAGCCCTTGATCACAGTAGTCGGTACGTTGAAGAACTTCCAGTTTTTCTGGGCTACCCTGAAAGTAAAGTCTATTCTTGAGGATAGATTCGCCCAGTAATAATATAGAGACACAAGGGAAAGCTCCGTTGCATTCAAGGGGACATTGGCTACCAGTATTAGCGTCTTGTTTTCTCCAGGATTCAGGTATACATTGTTCACAGCGAGACCCTTAGAGTCTACCAGAGCTATTTCCCAGTCTCTAGGAGCAACAAACGAGAAATTTACTAGTAAAGGGTCGAGGCAGGAATTATAGACCCTCAAATTTATCCTAACATTGTCGCCCTGAGAGGCAGAGATGGATGTGGCTTCTGGCACAACGCTTACCCCCTTCTTTAAAACTATGAGTCCGAGACTCCCGCCTTTCTCTGGCGTAACCTCGAAGGAATAATACAAGGGAGAATACCCCTTCTTGTATATGACTAGAGTGTAGCTTCCCGGCTGTACAAACAAGGAGAAGCTTCCATCATTTTTAGTCGTAGCTGAAGTGACTATGTAGATTCCCCTGTAAACAGTGAGCTGGGCAGAGCCTATTGGTGAACCATTTTCGTCTACCACCTGCCCGTAGAAGAAAACGCTTCCCTGGCTATACACAGTCCTGAGGCTGAGAAACAAGGTTAGAGCAAAGATTATGGCTACAAGCTTTTTTAGGCTGTCCCTAGACATATGAACCGCATACTATATTTGGCTATTCTAGTAATTATTAGTTACGGGCTATGTTGCTGTACGTTGGCACCTCTGGATGGAAATATGACTGGAACCCCAACGGCTTAGAGTGGTATTCTAGGGAGAGCGGTTTCAACGCTATAGAGCTTAACATGAGTTTCTACAGTTTCCCCCAAAAATCAGCAGTTGAAAGGTGGAGCGAAGAATCGGGAAGGCTAAGGTGGTCGATAAAGGTTCATAGGAGTATAACACATTTACGTAGGCTAAACGAGAAAGCCATCCCGACCTGGGAAAAGTTTGTCTCAGTTTTTGAGCCGCTGGAAGACAAAATTGATTTCTACTTGTTCCAGTTGCCGCCAACGTTTCAATTCAACAATGAGGCAAAACAACGTCTAACGCGTTTTTCATCTATGTCCCACAAGGTAGCTGTAGAGCCTAGACATGAGTCCTGGTTCAACAAGGAGGTCTACGAATTTTTTGAAGAAAAGGGAATACTCTTTGTAACTCCTGATTCTCCAATCTTCGAAGGACTGCCACCAGACGGCGTTGTGAAAATCAATGGAATAGTATATGTTAGGATGCATGGCAGGCTAACATGGTACAATTACGGCTATCTCGATGAAGAACTAGAAGAGGTAGCAGAGAAAATTATCCAGGTAGCTCCCGAAAAAGCCTACATATTCTTCAACAATAATCATGACATGCTGGGTGATGGGAGAAAACTCATAGAAATATTTGCAAGTAAAGGGGTCAAGATCTAGGAGGCCCGCGCAATACCAATAACGACTCTCAGGTCTCCAACTTCCCATTCTCTAACCAGTTCGCCCCTAACGTTTTCTGGGGAATCGACCAGCGAGAAGCCTTTGCTTCTAGACTCATTTTGGAGGTACTCTTGAAACTCGATAACGTATTTTTTGACCTCGCTGGGAACCCACATATAAGTTATGATGTTGGCATCCACTGGGAGGGACATCTCTTTACGCATGAACTGTATACGTCTAAGTAGGTCTCTGGCAAGCCCCTCAGCGAGCTCGCGCTCACTGAATCTTAAATCCAAGACTATGTATCCAAAGTCGTTTTTCTCGCCGAGGAACCCCTCGTTCCAGTTTTCCAGCACGTTTACCATTTCCTTGCGTATAGTCACCTTTTCGCCGTCTATTTCTAACTCAATATGGCCTTCCTTTAAAAGTTTCTCGGCAACAGAGGGATCACTTATAGATGCAAGTTTCTCAACTACTTGTTTGGCTTTACCCTTAAATACAGGACCTATTTCCTTGTATACCGGCTCCAAAACAACTCTTCTGTAACTTTCTACCTCGTCTAGCGGGAGAACCTTTATACTCTTAACATTAACCTGTGCCTGTACCACGTGTTCAAAGGTCTTTACGGCTTTCTCGACAAGGCTGTCAGATGTGAAGACATAGAGGGCCGGCAGAGGCTGTCTTATTTTTATGCCCTTCTTCATCCTCAGCGACAAGGCTCTCTCTACTATGTTCCTCACTTTTTCCATCTCTGTTTCTAGTTCTTCATTGATGAACTTGTCTAGCCCGCTAGGCCACTCGTACATGTGTATAGATATGGGTTTCCCTGGACTATAGAAAGAGGACTGATAAATTTTCTCAGTAGTGAAAGGCAGTATAGGTGAAGCCATTATAAGGAGGTTAAACAGGACTGTATAGAGGGTCGCGTATGCAGAGTATTTTTCTGCGGCGCTCTCCTCGATCCATACCCTGGGCCTGACGAGCCTTACGTACCAGTGGCTAAGGTCCTCGACGACAAAGTCTCTAAGGTCTCTGGCCGCTTTGTGGATATTGAGGCTCTCAAAGTTTTGAGTAAATGAGAGATAAAGCTTGCCCAGCCTGGAAAGTATCCATCGGTCTTCAGGCTTTAAGAAATTGAGGTACTTTTCGAGGCCGTGGGATTCTTCACTATAATTGTCAAGGTTCATGTAGAGGGTTGCGAAGTAGAAAACATTCCAGAGAATGTTTAGATCAGAATATGTCTCCTGCAGTCCAGCCCAAGAGAACCTCAGGTCTTCCCATATAGTGTTCTTCAGTACAAACCATCTAAATACGTCTCTAGAGCCGTATTCATATTCCAGTATCTGCCGGGGCTCCACATAGTTTCCCAGCGACTTATGCATCTCTCTACCCTGCTCGTCCAGCGCGAATCCATGCATCAAGACTCTCTTGTAGGGACATTTGTCAATAGTTATCAGACCACTTCTAAGCGTAGAGAAGAACCATCCAGCTATCTGGTCGTGCCCCTCTATTATGAGGTCTACAGGCATTAATGAATCGAAAAGCTCACGTCTCTGAGGGTAGCCCAGCGACGCATAAAAAGCGACTCCACTGTCGAGCCAAACATCAAGGACATCTGGTACCCTGCGCATCTCTCCCCCACACTTGGGACACTTCAATGTTATTCTGTCAACCCATGGCTTGTGGAGATCCCTCAGCTCCAGCTTTTGGCCGGCAAGCTCCTCCAGCTCTTTCCTAGAGCCAACTACAACCCTATGCCCGCACTTATCACATATCCATATAGGGGCAGGCGTCCCCCAATACCTCTGCCTAGAGATAATCCAGTCTCTGAGCCCCTGCAACCAGTTCTTAAACCTCGAATAACCAGCCCACTTTGGAACCCAGTCAACGTTGTATGCCTCCTCTAGGAACTTTTCTTTAAGCTGTGTCACCCTAATGTACCATTGCCGGGTAGCTCTGAGAACCAGCGGAGTCTTGCATCTCCAACAGACGGGATACCTGTGCTTGATTGTTCCATAATGGAACAAGTAACCCTTCTTCTTTAGATCCTCCACGATGAGGCTGTTGGCGTCTCGATGATAGATTCCAGCATACTTTCCTGCATCCCTCACCATTACGCCTTTATCATCAAGAATAGAGAAAACGGGAAATCCATGATCAACTCCAACCTTGTAGTCTTCTTCTCCATGGCCAGTCGCCATATGAACTAGCCCTGTACCCTCTTCTGAAGTCACATATTCGCTTGACAGAACTACCCTGTGGTAGTCTCTCAGTGATTTCTGTATTGTTACCTCTTCCTCTAAGGGATGAATATATCTCAACCCCTCGAGGTCTTTTCCCTTGACGCTTTTCACCACTCTATAGTTTTGAATCCCGGCCTCCTTCATCACTTCACTGACCCGTGCAGATACCATAAGCAATTCTTCACCGTTGACTTCAACCCAAACGTATTCCAGGTCCGGATGAACCATTACTGCTACGTTTGCGGGCAGAGTCCAAGGCGTGGTAGTCCAAATCAAGAGATACTTGTTTTTCTCGCCGGCAACTGGGAACTTTACGTAAATCGATGGATCTTCAAGCTCCCTGTACTCGGTCACCTCGTAGTCTGCTAGAGTGGTTTCACATCTTGGACACCAATGAACAACCATTAAACCGTAGTCAAGTAAACCCTTTTCTTCTGCCCTCTTGACTAGCCACCACGCGCTCTCTATGTATTCATTGTCCATCGTCAGATAGGGATTATCAAAGTCCATAGAAACTCCGAAATTCTTGAAGTGTTGGCTCATTTCTTCGAGGTTTCTCTTTGCAAAATTCTTACACTCCTCGATAAACCTTTCAACGCCATAGTCTTCTATTTCCTTTTTTGTCTTAAATCCAAGCCTCTTTTCTATCTGAACCTCGATCGGTAAGCCGTGGGTGTCCCAGCCCGGTTGGTCGTTGACCCTATAGCCTCTCGCTCTGTAATATCTGATAATGGAGTCTTTAAGTATCTTGTTCCAGAGCGTTCCAACGTGTGGAACATTGCTCGATGGATAAGGTGGGCCGTCAAGGAAATAGAACTTCCTGGGCGAAGACATGTTCTTCTCTTTTATTTGCTTGTAGACCTTGTTCTCGTCCCAAAATCTAAGTATCTCTTCTTCATACCTTTTAGGATCAAGCTTCTGCTCTAAGCTTCTTATCATACAACTCCACCCCACAAAATAAATACAAAACGTTTTCGCCTAGAGAATGTCTAGTTGGGGATCCGCCCTCCCAGGGAATTACATAATTTGGCGGTGCATATTCACCCCAATTCCTCAACCTAGGTACATTTTTATAAATCTTTTCTACAAGACCTTATCCCATAGGACATACATGCAAAAATTTTATATTTCTTTAAAAAAGTATCTATCGGCGAAAAAAATGGCCAAATTAAAGGTAACAATTGATAGGGACCAATGCATAAGCGACATGGCCTGCGTCTCTCTCTGCCCCGAAGTCTTCGAAATGAACGAAAACGATGGAAAAAGCGCAATAGTTGCCAAATACCGCGTCGGTGGGAACCTCGGCGAGGGCGAAGTACCCGTAGAGCTAGAAGACTGCGTGAAGAGCGCCGCTGAGGCTTGTCCAGTCAGTATTATTCGGGTAGAAAAAGTCGAATAGATATTTTTCTCTTTTGTTTTCTTTTTTAAAGCGTCTCGAAGTTGCCCATTCTTAGTTTCTGGTTGATTTCAAAATTCCCGTAGTATACGACGAGAAATATTAAGAGGCTGAGCCCTAAAGCTACTATAAGAGACATGTAGCCACTCAGTAAGGGTGGATCCTTTGTGGCCGCAGTGTTTCCGCCACTTGGCTTAGGTGACCAGTCTTGGATGTTGCTGAAACCTAGGCTTCTGAAAAATGGCGCTAGGTTTCTTCCTGTTGCTTGGCTCAGGACAATTACAATATCGCTACTCGTAGATACGGGGTGTTTTCTTAATTCTGAGAATACTCTCTGAGCATAGGATAAACCACCGTAGCTGTCTGAGATATTGGCTATGATGTAAAAGCTTGCGAGATAAGCTTCCTGCTCACTTACGTCGTCTGAAGGCCACTTCTGAATGAATCCAAATTTTCCTCCTGTATAGTAGTATAACGCTTTAGAAGAATTGTACATGTCGTTCTTATATTCAGACACGTTTATGCCGATGGCTTCTGCTATCTTTATTGAGAGGTACTGTGCCATGCCCTCATGGAACCATCTAGTAGCATCGTTAGCTTCTACTCCAACCATCCCAAGGTAAACATGTACAAGCTCGTGTATAATTGTTGTCTCCATATACCCTGGCGCGTACCTTGTCAATGCAAGATTCAGATATATTGGGCCCTTACCGCCAGCATTCACGTCCTCGCCAAGTACGAAGCCCAGTGCATATATGCCGCCCATCTTTTTCTCTGGAAGATAAAATACAAATGTAACGTTTATCGGCGTGACTCCCGTCAAGTTGTTTAAGTACTGGATACTTTTTATAGCAGTTTTCAGCGTGTTTTCAGCAATGTTCCTGTAGAAGACTGGATACCTCACAGTTATAATTGTCTGCGGGGTCTTTTCCTGCAATATGTTTTCCTTGACGTTTTCCTTGAGGTCGAACTCTATTGTCACCCTGTTTCCTATGTCTTGAGGAATCCCGGCCGAAAGGGTATAAACCCTATAATTTCCCGAAGCTGATGTCGAAACTGGGCTTTCATATGTGATTTTCTTTGCCATGGGCAAACTAACGTAGACGCTTACTTTGTCGAGGTTGGTCCACAGGAGAGGAGACATAAACCAGCCACGCGTGCCGGCCATTAGGACGGCTCTTGGGAATGAATAGCATAGTACGAGTCGTCCAGGGTTATCGTCGTTTATTGTAATTGTTGAGTTGTAGTAGAAATAGGCCGAGGAGGTTTCGTTCTGTATATTAAGCTTGCCAATACCTGTCTCGTTGCAGAGGTATGCTGGCTGAAACTTTGGCAAAGTCATGAAAAATGTGGCTCTGCCCTTGTATTGTATTGCTATCTTTACAGTTGCATTGCCATCGCTTGAAACATCTATGTATGCAGACAGCTCTACCTTGTTTTCTGCTGGCTGAGCGGTGAGTAGCGGTTCGAGGAAAGCGAGGGCAAAGATTGCAATAATGAATATGCTAATTTTTGCCTTCATGTCTCATCTAAGATTTTAAAAGACAGCCTTGCATAATAAATGTCACGCATTCCTGTAGAGGCTGTTAATATGGAAGGTGGCAGCAATAGAAAAACAGGAGACCTAATTTCATGTAGAAGTGCCCTTATGACTTCTGATATGCATTGTAAAAAGGGCTCGAAGTGTCCCCAGCTGGAAGCCATAGCTAGGACTGCCTCTAGGCTAGGCACCGAATGCCTAGTTGTTGCCGGGGATCTTTTCGACGATTTCCACGAGGAGGCCGATGCTGAACTTTTTTTCAAAGAGTTTGGCAAAATTTGTAGCATCGAGAGTCTACCCGCGAAAACAATAATAGTTCTAAGTGGGAGCTCGCACGACCCTATACTTGACAAATTTATTGTGAAGACCACTAGCGGAAAAACCTTGCTTGTAACTAGACAAATAACTCCGCTCTACACCCCTAAAGGTAAAGTCGTAGTCATCCATGGCGATATAATTATCAGGAGTGGTGCACTCGCATTCGTCATAAATTATCTTGCTAAGGTTCTTGGCCAAAACCTATTCCTGGAGAGGAAGTTCCGAGAAAAAACTAGGCTTGAATCGGGGTGGCTTGTGGCTGGTCATACGCATATATATGGTGTGGATGCCAAGGAAAAAATAGTAAATCTTGGCTCGTGGAAAAAACATTGGTTTAAAAATCTGCCTTATTGGCGTAGATCTAAACCTGTGGTCTTAGTCATTGGCGAAAAGGGTTTAAAGCTCCATGTGGTTGACTACTTATGAGTTTTAGACACCCGCTTTCGAAACGAGTTTATCACTTGAAGGCCAGGCCTGAACAACTCTCTCCTAAAGTGCTTGTAGCTGGAGACCCCGACCGCATTGAGATCGCGTCCTCGCTACTAGAAGATCCCGTACTCGTAAGCAGGCATAGAGGTTTCCCAGTAATCACTGGAACATATAAGGGAGAAAAAATAACTCTAGCATGCCACGGTATAGGCGCCCCCTCGGCCGCCATCGTTTTTGAAGAGCTTGCAATGTTGGGTGCAAAGATTGTTATAAGGGCTGGCACGTGTGGCGGGTTGTCGCCTGAAGCCGAGTCTGGAAAAATAGCGGTGATAGAGGCTTCAGCATATGAGAATAGTGGCACTTTGCGGCAATATTTTGGAGAGGTCTCTATGCCTGCCTACGCCACGCCAGAGGTCACACTAAAGATAGTTGAGGTTTTGGGAGAAATGGGTCTCGAGTATCATAGGGGAGTTGCATTGTCGCATGATGCTTTTCACAAAGTCGAGGAAAACGCATCCAGATGGGGAAAGCTCGGCATAGATTTTTTGGAGATGGAGTCTGCGGCACTGTTTACGATTGGAAGGTATCGCGGCTTAAAGACGGGGGCAATGGCCCTAATCGTTGACAACATGATTAGTGGTAGCGAACTGACCGAAGGCAGAGAAGAACTAGAGCTAAAAATGATGAAAGCTGGGCTAGAGGCTCTAAGAAGGCTACAAATATGAAAACCAGACTGGATGATAAGTGGGAATATTATCGCTCCAAAGCACTGAAGCAATTTGAGATACATCTTCAGGAGGGACGCGTAGATCAAGACATAGTAGACTTCTTGAAAAAAGTCAACTCCACTAGCAACTGTTATACGACGTCTAGTTGTAGCGGGAGAATACAATTGTCAGCTGGTCAGTATCCAGGAGCAAAAGGAGAAATATTGGTGATAGCTAAATGGCACAGGACAATAAGCACAGAGGAGCTAAACTTTGTCCTCGCAAATTGTGACTACCCATCCCTCTGGCTCTCGGTTCATCCACCGATCTTCCACATTGTAGCAAAAAACCTAAAGGTTGCCTGGAAGCTGGTAGTCACCGCACGGAACACTGGATTTAAGCATAGCGGCATACAGGGTCTCGGCAAGAGAATAGTAGTGGAAATAATGTCCATGGAAAAGCTAGAAGTTCCGCTAAGATACCAGGGCGAGAACATAATCGACCTCGAGAAGCTTCCGACGCTCGTAGATATAGCTAACTTCATGCTTACAAGGGGCAAGGAGAGGCTTTACAGGCTAGAAAAGGAATTAATGGATGTCTGCAAATAGTAGTTATGGTTTGTGGCTAGGAATATATCTACACATTACACAATAGTTCTCGACCTCTTTTTCAAGCGAGAAAATTCTTTCAGAATCCCCTCGTACAAAGAGAACCTCCAAGCAATTATCGTCCATAGTGTGGAAATGGCTCCTGCCGAGAATTAAATCTCTGTATTTTTCTACTATGCTATTGACCTCCTCGCCTTTTTCATGGTGATAACCCATAATCATTACGCCCTCGCATTGATGCGGCTTCGCATAGTGAAACTTCTCTAGGATAAAGTACCTTGTAGCCATGTTCACAATGTGTGAACGGTCAGTTTTGAGGGCTCTGCAAAGATCTGTCAACTCCTCGAAGAGTTCTTTATCCATAGAGACTCCAAACCTTTCCTTTCTTCTCATTCGGATCCCCTTCTCATAAGCAGGATTGAGTAAATTCCGACCAGGAGGAGGCCATATACTGCTGATGGAGCTAGATTAAGCCAGATAGACAAAATTAAAGAAAGTATTCCAGCAAAAGCGGAGACAAGGACACTGTATACTAGGAACATTTTTGCGTCCTTTGCGATACCAGCGGCAATGACTGCCGGCATTAGGAAAGCAACGTGTTCAATAACGAATCCAACTGTTTTAAGCATGGTGACTGATGCAACGGTTAGGGTTAAGATGACTAGGTAGTCGTGAAGCTTGACGTTTATTCCTAGCACTTGGGCCACGTCCCTGTCCTGCCCAATAACTATCTCCTTCATGTAAATAGGTAGCACTGTCAAGATTATTAGAATGCATATTGCTAGAGTGAGAAGTGTATCTTCCCAGGAGACAAGCAGAGGGTCGCCTAGGATATAGGACCATAGACTAGTCTGTGCAGGAAAATTTGTTAAGATATAATACATTGCCGCAACGCTTGCAGAGACAGAGAAACCGACAAAGACCGAAGTTGCACTATCTTCGCTTACACCCCTATGAATGATGGCAACAAGGAACAGAGACAGAACAATGCTTACAGGCACTGCCCACAAGGCCGGATGGGTTCCAGTCAAAAAGCCAAGCATATAGCCGATTGTAACGGCTAAAAGCGAGGAATGAGGAAGCGTGGAAGCAAAAAAGTTGAGTTTCCTGGCATAGATAATTGGACTAAGAACGCTGAAAGATATGGCGCTACCAAGTATCACTATAAGCCAACGTGGGTCAAAGTACATCCAGACCACCTCAGCCCACGACATGGAGGCATCTCTCGATCAACATGACACTTGAGCCATAGGCCTTTCTCAATAAGTCCAAAGTGAATATTTTGTCGGGAGAGCCATAAGCCTTGATCCCCTTATTAAATATCACTATCATTTTGCTAGAGTTAACCGTCAATACCGGATCATGAGTCGTTAGGAGAATCAGTTTTTCTCTAGAAGTCTTCCTTAAAAAATCCACGATATATTCCCTGCCGCCTGGATCGATACCAGAAAAGGGCTCATCCAATAACAGTATGCTTGAACCAGTTGCAAGGGCCCTTGCAATCAGTATTCTCTGCAACTGGCCTCCGCTCATTTCGCTTAACTTCTTTTTATAATAATTCTCAGCCCCTACAATTTCCACAAGTTCTCTAAGTTTCTCCTTACAAGACTTACCTGAACACTGCCTCCTACTTCTGAGAACAAACTCGATTATCTCTGCACCTGTAACAGGCAAGTCTCTCCTCACTGCTGTCAACTGCGGAACCAATGCTGCGTGTCTTCCGGCTTTCACTGGGTTTCCTGTCACTTCTTCTCCATTGAGAAAGATTTTTCCCGTCTGTGGTTTAAGAAGTCCTAGTATGACTTTGAAAAATGTTGTTTTGCCTGAACCATTAGGTCCCAGTATTGTAACAAGCCCTGGGCCGTGGACTGCTAGATTTTCATTTTCGAGGATTTTGTCATCTTCGTCATAGTGAAAAGTCACATTTTCTACTACTAGCGATGGGCTGTGCACATTACTCATATAGTACCACCTTAATTACTATGCACAATTATATTAATTTTGCGGAACACATGCGAGAAAATACGAAACATTTATATGGAGGTTTTCCAATTGTGCACATATGAGCAGAGACAATACTAAAAATGTGCACACATCTAAATCAATCTTGTTAGTGGTTATGGCAATAGTCATAGTCGCGGGCTTCCTGGCATATCTGTATATGAATAATCCAATGACAGCTCCTACTCGTGGTTTAAAAATAGCTGTAACGTTTTACTCCTTGAAGCCAGATATAGATCTACTGACCTGCACAGGCGACGTGGTATTCTCCATTACGCCTGCTGGTGTCGACCCCCACGAATACCAGTTAACACCTGCAGACGTAGCTAAATTGAAGGAAGCAGACATTATCATTTCAACAGCTCATGCACCCTTTGAAACGAAAATAGCTGAACTTGTAAGGAATGGGGAGATAAAGGCCAAACTAGTGGAGATACCAAGCATAAATGGTATAAAAATTCTTAGGAACCCCGCCACGGGAAACCCAAACTATCATTGGCCAATCTATGACCCCTCAAACTACCTCATATACATAAAGACTCTAAGCAACGTTTTCGGTAATCTTAGGCCAGAATGTAGGGACACTTACAAAACCAAGGAATCTATCTTGGAAAGCAACATTACGGCAATCATACAGAAGGCTCCTAGACTAAAAGTCAATGCCATCGGCGCGTCGCCAGTTGTCCAATACGCGGTAAACTGGATGGGGATCAACGTATCTTTTCTCCTAATAAAGGAGCATGATCTCCCTGCTACCCCCCAGGACATTGCACAAGCAAAGGACCTACTAGACAAAGGGAAGGCCTCTCTCATCGTGGCCCCTAAACCTATCTTAGCTTCCAGCCTAGGTGAGAAGCTCAAAGAGCTTTCGTCTCAAACCAATGTACCACTACTCCTTGTACCTAGTCCAATAAGTCCTGAAAGTACTCTCCAGAAAATCAAGACGGTAGTCGACAGTATTTCACAGATAAGAGCATAGCCCTGGAAAACTAAATTTATCAGTTAAATGTTTTTATTAGTGGGGATGAAGACCGCTGGAACTGCTTAGCAGGTGCTGAAGGCATTGGGACATCTGACCCGCAAACGCGTTGTTTAAAAACGATGCATAGAATTGTTAGTTGTGGCAGAATCCCAGGGATACAGGGTCTTATGGTACACTGAGTGGCTCAGCTCACAAGAAGCACACATACACGCTATCAAAAGAATAATTTTTGACGGATACACCAAATATCAGCGTGTAACTTTAGCAGAGACAGGCTCCTTTGGTTTAACACTATTCCTAGATGGCTATGCACAGAGCTCAGAGTACGACGAATTTGTCTACCACGAGGCACTCGTACACCCAGCAATGCTTACGCATCCAAAACCCGAAAAAGTCTTGATAATTGGTGGCGGAGAAGGTGCAACACTACGGGAGGTCCTCAAGCACCCCACAGTTAAAAAAGCTGTAATGGTAGACATTGACGGGGAGCTCCTGGAAATAGTTAAAAAGTATATGGTAAAATGGCACCAGAATTGTTTCAATGACCCGAGGGCTGAAGTTGTAGTAGCAGACGGGAAAAAATACCTAGAAGAAACCTCCGAAACTTTCGATGTTATTATTTTAGACTTGACTGACCCCACTAAAGGAACACCAGGCGTGCAACTATACACAAAAGAGTTCTATGAGGAGATATATGACAAGCTATCCAAGGACGGGGTCATGGTGACTCAGGCTACGTCTACAAGATACAACATAGATGCTTTCTCAGTAATCAATAACACTGTAGCCTCTGTCTTCCCAGTTGAGAGACCATACAAGGCACACATAGCAACATTTTACAGTGAGTGGGGGTTCGCCTTGGGTTCAAAATCAAGAGATCCCCTCGGCATACCTAGAAACGAGCTTAGCGAGAGACTCGGTAGGCTCGGGCTCAAATTCCTAGACGAAGAAATATTTTATCACTTGTTCCATTTTCCAAGATACTTGAAAGAAAAGATGCAACAATACAAGCAGATATCTACTGTTGCTCAGCCATTCCAGATAGAGCTCTGACTAGGATTCATATCTTACTCTCGAGGCTACACGCCATAAATTCACTTTTTCTTTTTCGACCTTCGTTTTTGGCTCTTTCCTTTCTTCAACAGTTTCTGTCCTTGATTTTCCAGGAATCGGAGGTAGTGGATCCTCGTTCTGTAGGTTTTCGTAGAACTTTTGGTCCTCTAGGAGCCTTGTAGTATAAGATGCATCAAGAAATCTCTGGTCTTCTAGAACTCTAAGAACTAGGAACTTGTTATGTTTTATTCCAGAGATTTTAAGCTCGGAGAGCCCTCTCCTTAGTCTAGCTATAGCCTGTCCACGGGTCAGTCCAAACGATACAACCTTCATTAGGAGAGGATCATAGTAGGGTGGCACTTCGTAGCCCTCATAAATGCCATTATCCACGCGGATCCATGGACCGCTGGGTAAAGACAGGTGCTCTATTTTCCCGGGTGAAGGGACAAAGCCTGCAGAGGGGTCTTCTGCATATATACGTGCCTCTATTGCATGTCCCCTAACGACTATTTCCTCCTGCTTCAAGCTTAATGGTTCCCCGCTTGCAACCCGTAACTGTAGCTCAACAATATCTAGACCTGTAATTAGCTCTGTCACGGGATGTTCAACCTGGATTCTAGAGTTTACTTCTAACAGGAAAAAGCCTCTGCTCTGAGTATCGAAGAGAAACTCAAAGGTGCCAGCGTTGGTGTATTTAGCTACTTTTGCCGCTTCCAGTGCTGTTTTTAGGATTTTTTCTTTTTCCTGTGGATCAAGCGAGGGCGATGGCGCCTCCTCTATGACTTTCTGGTACCTTCTCTGCACGCTACACTCTCTCTCATGCAAATGAAGAATGTGTCCATTCTTGTCGCCGATGATTTGAACCTCAATATGCTTAGACAAGGGAAAATACTTCTCGATATAAACCTCGTATTTTCCAAAGGAGGACTTTGCAAGCTCTACTGCTCGCTTCAGATACTCGTCTAATTTTTCTGGAGAGTTAGCAACAAACATCCCTATGCCGCCCCCACCCCCAGCTGGCTTGACAATTACCGGGAAGCCTATTTCTTCAGCTATACTTACAGCGTCTCTATCATTGACGGGCTCAAGGGTCCCTGGAACAACTGGGATCCCCTTTCCTGAAAAGAGCCTCCGTGCGCCAAGCTTGTCGCCGACTAGCCTCATCGTCTCTGGGTCTGGGCCAATCCATACAAATCCTTCCTCGATTATCCTCTCCGCGAAAACAGGGTTTTGAGACAGGAATCCGTATCCTGGATGTATTGCGTCTACCCGCGCCCTCTTAGCGACTGAAATTATTTTCTCGACGTCTAGGTAGCTTTTAAGGGGCTCAGGCGGACCCAAGTAATAGCTTTCATCTGCAAGTTTCACGTGAAGCGCGTCCCTGTCTGCATCGCTGTATAAAGCAACCGTTTTTATACCGAGGTCTCGGCATGTACGGAAAACCCTAACAGCTATCTCTCCTCGGTTAGCTACGAGAACCTTTTTTATTTCTAAGGGCTCACCAAGAGACATAAAATCTTTTCTTATCTTTGGGGATAAAAACCTTAACGCTATAGGGGAAGTTTGTAAAATTTAACAGCGTTCGACGTTGTAATTTCATCAACTTCGCTGAAACTCAAACCGCGGAGCCTCGATATTTCTTCGACAATCAACTTTATCTGGAGCGGGGTATTTACCTCGTTTGTCTCCGATAAGAAGGGAGAGTCGGTTTCTGTGAGCAAGTATTCGAGTGGAAAGTTTTTCGCTATTTTACGCATATTCTTATTGTTTGTAAGCTTGTAGTTGACACTAAAGAAGAACCCATTATCAAGGGCCCTTTTTGCGGCCATCATGTTTCCAGTATATGAATGCATAAGAACGCCACTCTTAAGAGAGTGGCTCAACAATACTTCGACAGCCTCTTCTTCAGCCTTCCTACTATGTATAACAACGGGCTTGCCTATCTCCTCTGCCAACTCCAGCATTCTGTGAAATACCTCAAGTGTTCTCTTGTAGGTATCCTCGTCCTTGATCCAGAACCTGTCAAGACCTATCTCGCCGACTCCGACTATTCTCTCCTTGTTTCTACGAATGAATTCAACATATTCTTCTATTTCCTCCTCTGTCATATCAGGGACTTGTGTAGGATGCAAACCAAGCGTCACAAATATGAAGCCGGGAAACCTCTCAGACAATCTTAGGGCAGCTAACGCCCCCTCGAAAACCTCTTTTCTCTCCCTCTTTTCCCCCTCAAATGGGAAGCCAACAGTTATAATTGCTTTTAACGTTTCTCTGCTTTTTTCAATGACTTCGTCTAACTTCTCGACGAGTCCAGGATAAGTTAAATGACAATGCGAATCAATCACAGACAGTTTGAAAAAAATAAAACTTATAATTTTGTCGAATCCATGTTTCTAGAGACCACGAATGCAGAAAGCCTCACTAACCGACGAGTACTTAGCACTTAGAGAAACCCTTGCAAAATACTCAGCCGAAATGATTAAAAGATATTTCCCAGAAGTATACGAAGAAGCAAGCTACGCCATCCAAGGAGGGAAACTAATTAGAGGAAGCCTCTCCCTACTAATTGCAAGAATATTATCGTCAGACATAGAAAAAGTTCTCCCAATCGCTTTTTCCATCGAGCTAATGCACGCGGCCAGCCTAATACATGACGACATAGCTGATGAGTCTGAGTCGCGGAGAGGCAGACAAAGCTTCTGGAAAAAGTATGGCTTGAAGGACGCTGTAACTTTCCCTCACATTATAATCCCAGTAGCAATAACCCTCGTGGCAGAGGCAGGAGTCGAAGCAGTCATCGAAAGCATGCTTCAATGGAGAAAAGCTGCACTGGGACAGCTCTGGGACACCAGAATACTCGAAGGAAAAAAAGTCCAGGTAGCATACGAACAGCTAATCGAGTACAAGACTGCATCTGTCTTTGAAGCTTCATGTAGCCTTCCACTAATAGCACTAGGCAAAAGGGATCTAATTTCGGCAGGGAAAACTTACGGCAAGTCATTGGGGATGCTCTACCAAGTTCTTGATGACTATGCTGACATTGCCAACAATAATGTAGATAGTGGGAGCTCGCGTCTTCTTTTAATTCAGGTAAAAGAAAGAGAAGGAATCAAGAGATATGTCAAAGAACTTGTATCAAAATATTTTACAGAAATCCGTGACGCCTCTATTAAGTTACACCCTTCACTCATGGATTTCGCAGTTATGAGCATGGAAAGATTTGCGTCTGAGGCAGGCGAGAGTGTTCAGCATATCCTGCAAGAAGTAGAGGAAAAGATTTTATGACACGTGGACTTGACCCTGCTTTTTGGAGCGACGTAGTAACAACTCTTGAGAGATTATTTTCATCGAATGCCTATATACCTGCAAACCATGCCATGAGCTTTGGGCTCGACGAAAAGCTAAGAAACATAATCTATGGAAGTGTTAGCGGCAAGATTGTAGACATTGGGTGTGGAGACGGCACCTACTCTTTTCCATTTCTCACAAGAGCAGAAGAAGTAGTATGTGTGGATCCACTAGCCCACAGGTTTTCCTCGAAGAGTAGCGATCCACGCCTACACAGGATAAGCGGGGTTGCAGAGTATTTGCCCCTCAGAGAAAAATCTGTCGACTATGCCACCGCAATGTTTAGCTTTAGAGACTTCCTTGACAAAGCAAAGGGGCTAAGCGAGATGAAAAGGGTAGCCAGGAGGGGGTTATTACTGCTTGAAATATTTAATCCACCAGCTCTGTTCCGCCCTTTCCTATATGCATATATTCAAGCCATAGCGCCTCTACTCGGCTACCTAGCTTCACGCGGATCAGGGAGAGGGTGGCGGCTCCTTATGCCAACCATACGGCTCATGCCTAGGCTGTCTTTCTTCCAAAAGTTAGGCGGAAAAACTCTCGCCACTGTAGGACTGGGGTCACTAGGCGTAGTCTATCTGCCCAGCCTAAAAGTACAAAATTAGCAAAAATTTTTATATATAAATACTAAAAACAAAACCTAGGCTTCATTATGAGTGTAGAGCCTGCCCAGGACAAAAAAATGCAAACAACCCGTGAAAAAATAAGGGTAAACACCATTGTAAAGCTGTACACATTGATACTTCTCGCCGAGGGCGACAAACACGGCTACGAGCTTATGCGGAGACTTGAACAAATGATAGGCGTTCCCGTCGGTCCATCACAGATCTATCCGTTCCTTAAAAGCCTTGAGAAAGCAGGCTTCCTTGTCTCAAAAGAAGCAGGATCGCGAGACAAAAGAGTATACTCCTTAACCCCGCAGGGGCTAGAATTCCTAAAAGAGGTACTAGAAAACTCGTTAAACGTTATACAGACAGCCATAAAGATAATTGGAAGAGAAAAAGTCTGCCTGCCATAAAGCCTGCTCCCCTAAGAGGGCACGGCAAATGTCTCATGAATCTTATAAGGCAGTTGTCATAGGCTTAGGCCCATCCGGAGCTGCCGCCCTTAAAAGGCTCAATGAGCTTGGGATAAGTGCAATCGGCATCGAAAGAAAGAAAACTCCAGAAGAACCAGCAGTATGCGGAGAATTCCTCCCCGAGCCCTCAGAAATAACTTTTATTTCCAAATACCCATCGGTTAAAAAAGCGTTTGAATATATAGGCTACAGCGAGAAAACAAACATAATAAAAAGAATATTCCTAGAGTTTGAACGCTACAGAAAATTCCACCTCAAAATTGGCGGCTTTACCATTAGCAGGAAAGAAATGGTAAACAAGCTCATAGAGAACGCAAACGTTGTAACAGGAGACGACGTCGTAGCAATAAAACAACTTGAAAAAGGCTACCTAGTCAAGACTCGCAAGGGCAGAGAGATCCAGGCAGACTACATAGTTGCCGCTGACGGCTTCCCCTCGCTAACTAGGAGGCTTCTAGGCGACAATACAGCACTCGACCCCATAGACTATGCACTGGGAATAAACCTAAAAATGGAGGTTCCAAATTTTCCCCAAAGTGATATCTACATGTATTCTTCCAAGGATACCCCAGGAGGATATGCATGGATTATTCCAATAGGCAATGGCATGGCAAATGTCGGCATAGGAATAAGGGGCAACTATGTAAAAGGAAACATCACCCCCGTGGTTTTCCTTGAGAAGTTTATAAAGGTTTTTAACAGTAGCTACCTCAGAGACGCAAAGCCCCTAGAACCCCCAAGAAGCAGATGGATCCCAGTTACCGGGTTCTATTCCTCACCAGTAATAGGCAGAACACTGTTTGTCGGAGACGCGTTGGGCGCCGTAAACCCCATCAACGGCGGCGGGATTTTCACGGCAATGGCTCTAGGCGTATTGGCGGCTGAAAGCATCTGGCTTGAAAATCTAGACATTTACCGCGAAAGGGCATGGAATGAGATAGGAAAAATCCTGGCCATTGGGAGAAAATACAGAGCACTGGTAGACTTTCTGTATGATCACTGGGAGGTAGCCCCCGTGGTTACGAGATTTTTCCCTGAGGGTTTGTTAACGAAGATAATAAAGGGAGAAGAAACCTTCATGGAAAAAATTATTTTTTCTGGAAAAGGAAGGAAAACCTCCTATCAACCTCGTTAGGGTCAAGTTTCTCGTATGCTTCTGTTGTTCCGAGATCAAACCAGAAGGCGTCCGTTATGTATCCTCCAATGCTTAGGCCCCTATTTAATAGGACTCTTATAAAGTCGCCCATAATGTCGACTTCTTTCTTTGTTTCTACAAGCTCTCTCAGATATTCAAAAGAGTTTCTCCTGAAAACGACAAGTCCAATTGTGACAGGCTTTCCAAGCGGGGGCTTCTCGACTAGATTTACTACTCTTTCTCCCTTGACTTCTGCTACTCCGACAGCAACCCTGTAATTAGTAGACAATGCGAGGGTTGCTGTGAATTGATTTTTTTCGTGGAAAGCCAAGAAATCCGCGATGTTTATGTCTGATAGTATGTCGCCATAATATACAAGTACGTTTTCTGCATTGTTGAAGTGTCCCTGTTCATAAGCATTGTAGAGGGCGCCGCCGTTCCCGCCATACGCGGGGTTGTCCCATACATATGAGATCTCTACGCCATATCTCTCCCCATTGTCAAAATAGTTCACAATTTGTTGACCCTTATAGCCCACAAGCAGGACAAGTTTCTTTAGTCCGTGATATGAAAGCAGTCTCACAATATATTCTAGAAGAGGCTTTTGTTGCGCTCCTACAGGAATCATTGCTTTTTGAAAATAATATGTTAAGGGTCTAAGCCTCTTTCCCTCTCCTCCGCAAAGAACAACTCCAACAGTTTTTTCTTTGGTGCTCACACGTCAAACATGGTTATTCCTATTTTTATTTTTTGCCCTGTTTTTCAAAATCCGGCTAACATCTAGATTAATAAGAGACAGTAATAGGCTTAATAAATAGACAAGTTAGGCCTTATCTTCTTGATAGCTATGTGGTACGACTTGGAAGACGAATTTTCGATTGCATCTATAAAAGCAAGGTGGGTTCTCGACTCTAGGGGAAACCCAACGGTCGAAACAGAGGTTCTGACAATTGCCCGGGGCTACGGCAAAGCCATAGTCCCCTCTGGAGCGTCGACTGGAACACATGAAGCCCTAGAACTTCGAGACGGAGGTAAAGCCTTCCACGGTAAAGGGGTCCTAAAAGCAGTAGAAAACATCAACAAGATCATCGCGCCTGAACTGCTAGGCATGGATTCTAGGAGGCAAGAAGATATTGACGGGAAAATGTTACAGATGGACGGTACTCCAAACAAGTCTAGGCTAGGAGCAAACGCAATCTTATCCGTGTCGCTGGCAGTGGCACATGCAGCGGCAGACACTTATTCGCTTCCACTCTTCCAGTATCTAGGCGGAATGAATGCATATACAATGCCTGTTCCACTAATGAACATTATTAACGGAGGAAAACACGCCGGCAATGAGCTAAAGATACAAGAGTTTCTCATAGCACCAGTCGGCGCAAAAACATTCAGTGAAGCTCTAAGAATAGGAAGCGAAGTCTACCACTCCCTCAAGGCTTACCTAAAAGACAAATATGGCCCACAAGCCATAAACATTGGAGACGAAGGTGGTTTTTCACCCCCGATGAAGAATACACGCGAAGCGCTAGATGCCCTCATAAATGCTATTAGGAATGCAGGATATGAGCCTGGAAAAGACGTAGCGCTTGCAATAGACGCAGCTGCCTCAGAGTTTTACGACGAAAAAAGAAGCCTTTACATAATTGATGGCCAGGAGCTATCAAGGGAAAAAATGATTGAACTTTACGAAAAGCTTGTAGAAGAATATCCCATCATATCCATAGAAGACCCATTACACGAAGAAGACTTTGAAGGCTTCTCCATCATAACAAGAACCCTCAGGACTCAAGTTGTAGGAGACGACATCTTCGTAACAAATGTCGAGAGGCTACGTAAAGGAATAGAAAACAAATCGGCCAACGCCTTGCTACTAAAGGTAAACCAGATTGGCACATTGACCGAAGCACTTGAAGCTGCTAGGCTTGCAATAAGCAACGGGTACTCTGTCGTCGTTAGCCATAGGAGCGGTGAAACAGAAGACACGACAATTTCCCACATCGCAGTCGCATTGAACACTGGACAGATCAAGACAGGTGCGCCAGCAAGAGGCGAGAGAACAGCCAAATACAATGAACTTCTCAGGATAGAGGAATATCTCGGCACAAGGGCCAAGTATCCTGGTCTAGGAGCCTTTAAACACTATAAACGCTAGGCTCTTTTCGTAAACCTAAAACAAAGGTTTTTAGCTGGTACCAAGTTGAAGTTAGAACGCTATGTGTAATGTGTCTGTTGTTTCGAAGGAGTTGATTGAGAAATGGAAACAATATGACCCTTTTGTAGGTGGGCTTGTAAACATAATTGAGAAAGACGAGGAAGTAAAAGCTCTCCTTGAAATGAGTAATATAAATGCCGTCGGTAGACTCGGCTACAATGATCATGGACCCGTCCACGCAAGAATCGTAGCTGGAACCTCACTTGAAATACTAGGCCTCCTCTTGAAGAAAAAAGTCGAGCTAACAACCCTAAAGCAGGGAACAGCCAAAAATCTAGACGAAGTAAAATTTATACTCGTAATGGCAAGCTACCTGCACGACATAGGCAACTCGATCCACAGGGAGTACCATGAGGCCATTGGTAGCTTGCTAGCAAAAGACATAGTTGACAGGATAATCCAAAGCATTTTTCCAAACATAGGCCCGCGGCGCTACTTCCTAAGGCAAGAAATTCTCTCCGCAATTTTTTCCACCGAAATGGAGACTAAGCCTCTAACCATTGAGGCTAGCATCGTAAAGCTAGCAGACGGTCTAGACATGTCTGAGGGCAGAGCAAGGCTTCCATACAAAATGGGAAAGGTAGATATGCATTCCCTGTCAGCTCTCAATGTGAAACGTGTCCAGCTAACCTGCAACGAAACGGTACCAATCGTTGTAGAGGTGTTTCTGGGAGACATGGCTGGATTTTTCCAGGTAGAGAGGGTGCTTCTCCCAAAGCTTGAAAGCGGGAAACTGAAAGGAATGGTTAGAATAGATATCTTTGACTACAAAAATAACAAAGTATTCAGCGTAGCTACGTAGATTTTTTGCAATTTAGGGCCAGACATTGCGCGCGTTTTTCTGTGCTTCGCTTCTAGGAAGAACCGTAAAAAGAGTTAATTACGAGTGTCATGTTTTTTAGCGAGGTGAACATGGAGCTTCCAGCAATTGAAGGAGGCAAGCCGGTAAGGCCTTCTTTTAGAGAATATTTTCCCAAATTTACTGATGAAGAAAAACAGCTAGTTCTTGACGTGCTGGATTCAGGGAGACTTGTATCCTCCATTGGAAAATATGTTAAACTTTTCGAGGAGGAGTTTGCTAGATACCTAGGCGTAAGACATGCCGTTGCAACGATTAATGGGACTGCTTCGCTACATACTGCAGTAGCAAGCCTTAACATTGGTCCAGGAGACGAAGTTATTACGACCCCCTTCAGCTTCATAGCTACAGCCACATCAATCCTGCACAATAATGCTGTCCCAGTGTTTGCCGACATAGAAACGGATAGCCTAAATCTAGACCCCGCGACAATAGAAGAGAAGATAACACCGAGGACAAAAGCCATACTCGTAGTCCACTTAGCTGGTTATCCCGCGGAGATTGACGAGATACTGAAGATAGCTCGGGAACACGACCTATACGTCATAGAGGACTGTGCCCAAGCCATTGGAAGCGAGTATAGAGGCAGAAAAGTTGGAACCTTTGGAGACATAAACGCATTTAGCTTTTACCAGACAAAGAACATGACTACTGGAGAAGGTGGCATGGTAACTACAGACAAAGAAGAACTATATCGCTACGCCAAGATGTTTGTGGACCAAGGACAAGAATCTAAATACTATCACACTATTCTCGGCTGGAACTACCGCATGACCGAGCTCCAAGCAGCTTTAGGCCTCGGCCAGTTAAGGAGAATAGGCGAGTTGAACGCCGCTAGGGAGAAGATAGCACAAATATACATGGACGAGCTTTCAAGCTTAAACGGTGACCTGTTAAAGCTACCGGTCTTGAAACCCTATGTGAAGCATACATGGCACATTTTCCAAGTTCTATTAAATCTGGACAAGCTACGTGTAAACAGGGACAGAATCATAGAAGCTCTCAAGGCTGAAAATGTCTTGGTGCAGGTCGTATACCCAAGAGTAATCTATGAGAACCCACTTTTCCAAAGGCTAACAGGTTATGGCAAAGGCTGTCCATGGCTGTGTCCCTTCTACGGGAAACAAATCACTTACAAAAAGGGGTCTTCTCCAATAGCCGAACAGGTAGCCCGAAGTGTTATCACATTGCCAACGCTTCCAGGCATGACCGAAGAGGATGCCATTGACACAGCAAATGCTATAAAAAAGGTCTTGACATATTATAAACGGTGACAAAAATGAACCCTGAAGAAATTTTTAAAGCGGCGCTTGCAGAAAACAGAAAACATTTGTCTCTACTCGAAGCCTTCGAAGTCATTGAATCGTATGGTCTCCCTTTAGCAAGATATATTTACATAAAAGAAGGAGATGAAATCAAAGACATAAGAGACTTGTCTTTCCCAGTAGTTCTGAAGGCAGACTCGCCCGACATAGTTCATAAGACAGAGCTGGGAGCCGTCAAAGCAAACATAAGAAGCATGGATGAACTCAAAACTGCAATATCACAAATGAGACAAAAAATACTGGAAAAGAACCCAGCAGTCAAGATCAGGGGATACATAGTACAAGAACAGGTCTCAAACGCGCACGAGGTAATTATCGGAGGATTAAATGATGAGCAATTTGGTCCTGTAGTAGCATTCGGCCTAGGAGGAATATTTGTCGAAATACTAAAAGACGTGGTCTTTGACATTGCCCCCATAACCATCGCGCAAGCCCAAGAACTAATTCTAAAGATAAAGGGATATCAGATACTCGAAGGCTATCGGGGACTCCCAAAGGCTAACATAAAGCTATTGGCAGAAGTCCTAAGCAAAGCCTCCCAAATGTTTGCTGAAAACGCTAAATACATAAAAGAGATGGATCTAAATCCAACCTTTGTATCGTCTGAATGGGTAAAAATTGCAGATGCCAGATTCGCATTAAAATAAGCTACTTCGGATGATTTGTTATAGATTTTTCCTCTTCTTTGAATTGCCAGGAAAAAATTAAAATACGATAATTCTGCTTCAAAATCGGTGATGAGACGACGGTCTCTTGAACATATGAAGAGTCTTCTCGCGACTGAAACCTTATCCAAGAACATGACAATCCCCTCCATGATTCTAGAAATAGGAGATAGGAAAGATCCATAAAAGGCAGGGTTAAACTTTAAATCAAGCATGTGACTTAAGTATACAGAGATATTCAAAGTGGGTCTAAATGTACTGGGTCCCTGAAAATACAGAAAACGAGATCAAATCGATACTTAAGTCTTCCCTCTACAAGTATTTTACCGATTTGTCTGAACAAGAAGCGGAATACTTATTCAGCATTGCTTACTCCGACTTTATTAATTACGTAGCAGTTACAAGAGACTTTATCTTCGACGAGAACTATGAAGAAGAAACACTCGTAGCGATACAATATATCTATCACAACCAGCCACTAGTTTTAAACGACATGCTTTCCGAGTGGCTCGAAGTGTGGTCCTTGAAATGGAAACAACGAGTAAAGCTGGCAGTAAAGGAGGACGAAAGCTCTAAGATAAACGAAGAAGTCGAGAAGAAGGTTCAAGGCGTGCTTCCCTCTATACCCGAATTGTATGAATGGTTTAAAAGATATGCCATAGGATCGCTAATCAGGCATGGAGAGGTTTGTTTCACTGGGCTACTCGCAGAAACAGTTGTAAAGGAGATTATCTTCAAAATACTCTCCTCCCAGGATCCGGCAGAAGCAATCCGGTTTTTGAAAGAGAACCCCGCCTTTGTTCTAAATGAGATAACGAAAAAAGTCAAGGAATTAAGTGCTTACAGGGGAAATCTCGTGATTGTTAGACTAAACCCGTTGTTTTTTGAAAGCCAGAGGGGGGAGCCATTTTGAGTGAAAAACAAGAAATCAGATACCTCAAGGCTGAAATAGCAGGCATCTACCCCGTGAAGGTCGCAGAGACGGGTGGAGAGCAAACAGTTTTTCTTCTTCTATTGGAAACCCCCAAGTGGAAAGACAAAGCATTACCCATTGTGATAGGTGAGAGTGAGGGTTTTTCTATTCAGAGCGCACTGTCCGGTCTCAAGTACGAGAGACCTCTCACACATGACTTAATAGTCTCTATTCTCGATGCACTAGGAGTCGAAGTCGAAAAAGTCTCTATCGACGCTCTGCTAGACAATTCAGTTTATACTGCAACACTCGTCTTGAAAAGAGAGATAAATGGCAAAACAGAGGAAATAAACATTGACACACGACCCAGCGACGGTATTGCAATAGCTGTAAGGACAGGCGCACCCATATTTGTCGCCGAGCATCTTGAGAAGTATGCAAGAAGCATGGAGGAGATAGGAATTTAACATGTCAACAGAAAAAACAAATTCTTCTATCCTTGCTCGGAACAACAAGGAGCTAATCGAGCTCTACATTTCCCACCTAATAGCTAGGAATAGATCCGAGAGAACCATTAAAACATTTAAAAGCATCCTACAAGAATTTGTCGAGTTTTTGGGTGACAGGCACGTTAGCCAGGTCACTGTTTACGATATTGACTTTTTCCTGGCAACTCTAAGATCAAAGGGTTGGAAAAAGGACAGCATCTACACCGCGGCAGTTGCTGTAAAGAGGTTCCTAGAGTTTTTAGGCTTGAGTGATAACTTGGCTGGTTTCGAACTTCCTAGGCGGGAAAAAAGGTTGCCAAAATACCTAGAAGTAGAAGAAGTATTTAAGCTAGTCGATGTAGCGGAAAATCCGAGGGACCGATTAATCGTCTTGCTACTCTTCACAACAGGTCTTAGAATCAACGAGCTTGTTTCGCTGAGACTGGCGGACATAGACATCGAAAAAAGGTCCATTAGGGTTAGAGGCAAAGGTGCAAAAGAAAGAATAGTCTATTTTCCCGAGTTTGTCCTCCCAATACTAAAGGAACACCTAGAAAGCATTAAAAACAGTGAGTGGCTTTTTCCCTCTGAGACGTCCGACCATATACACTATACAACTGTGGAAAGAATCCTTAAACGTTTAAAGAAGAAGGCTGGCATAACTAAGCGTGTTACCCCACACGTACTGAGACATACCTTTGCAACTCTAAGCCTGGCCTCAGGTCTAGATATTAGGGAGATACAGGAGCTTCTAGGACATTCAAGTCTGAATACAACACAGATCTATACACACGTGTCAAGAGAGAGACTAAGAAAGGACTACGAAAGCATCTGGGAAAAAATACTCAAAGACACAAATAAGGAGTAAAAACCGAACCCTCTATCCATGTACTGGAGGATCTACTCATACAGGTGAAGGCATTTCCTGTAGTTCACTATTGAGCCTTGAAATCAAATCGCCCAGTTTTACGATCTGTGCGCCTGCATAGTTCTTCATGTATTCAAGCCCCACTTTATGCCAATAGTTATCAAACGCGGCGACACATTCCTCTGGAACAATCACCGTGTATCCTCTATAGAAAGCCCCCATAACAGTCTGCAATACACAGACATGAGTATGTATACCTGTAACAATAAGATTTTTGACTCCTAGCTCTCTGAGCAACATGTCCAAGTCTGTAAACATGAAAGCATCATACCGCCTTTTAGCCACAATGTATTCGTTTTCCCGAGGAGCGAGTTCGGAAATAATCTTTGCCTCTGCTGAACCCCTCACGGCATGCGGCCCCCATAGCCTAAACTCGTAGTCTATCTCGGGATAATGCTGATCAATAGTATAAATGACTGGTATGCCCTTTTCACGTGCAAATGCAACAAGTTTCCTAACGGGTTCCACAATTTTTTCAGCGTTTTCAGCACGTAGCCTGCCCCTAACAAACTCTTCTAACATGTCAACTACAAGAACTGCATATTCCGGCATCAATAGATATTCTGAACTTTGGCTTATTTATGTCTTTTCTACTCTGGCCTTAACTCAACCTCTTTGGGAGTTAGCTCGTCTTTCAGGATCTTCAGTAGCCTAGCCACCCTATAACCCTTGTCCGTCAGCTTAAGTATTCTGTTTCCTGGACTTCCCTTCCTATCATCCTCTATCAAGCCCAAGTCAAGCAACCTTTTAACGTTGTTATAGATAGACGTTGTCGATAGACCTGTCTGCGGCCGTAAATCAGTTATCTTTTTCTCCCCATCAAGTAGACATAGGAGGATCAAATCGGCCTCTGTAAATATTATTCTCTTGTCCCTGTCAATGCCTTGACTACCATTCAAGACCAACACCTATACATATATACGAAAACCCCAGAAATAAAAATTAACCCCCAGCTCGCTTAAAACATTATGTCACAAGTAACAATCAACGACTTTCAAAAACTAGACATCCGGGTTGGAAAAATACTATCCGCTGAACCAATCAAGCGTAGCGAGAAGCTTTTACTCCTCAAGGTGGACCTTGGAACAGAGCAACGCCAAATCGTCGCAGGTATTGCACAGTACTATAAGCCAGAAGAACTTGTAGGGAAAGAAGTAGTAGTCCTAGCCAACCTCCAGCCGAGGACAATAATGGGCTTCATCTCGCAGGGAATGTTGCTGGCTGCAGTAGAAGACGACAAGCCAGTGCTACTTGTACCAGACAAGGAAGTAAAAGTAGGCTCAAAAGTATCATGAAAAGATCAAAATAGAAAAAGAAAACTTGTTTTTCTATCGTAGGCCTATCATCAAGCCACTACTAATTTTTTGGCTGTCGAGCTCACGGTAGTTCGTTAAAAGTTTCCTAATGGCTTCTCTTATTGCATCGCTCCTATTCTGGAAGTATCCTCTCTGGATCAACTCGTCCAAAGCGTCTATCAAGCCCACTGGAAGCTTCACGCTTACTATCTTTGTTATTGATGTATAGTCTCCTCTTTCCGTTATATAGAAGCTTTTAGACATTTCTGGTCTTTGCGTCATCAGTATCATTGTAGCTTACTACGTTAATAACCTGTTCAAATGAAGCCAGCATGATGTTTGTAGGACAAATTAAAATAACAAAACAAAAACGTTAATTTCTATCTCCATAAAAACATAGAGGATTAAAATGTCTAGCATGAACAGGGAAGCTTTCGAGAAAAAAGCAGCTCTCAGAAGAATGATATGGAGCAAAATGGAATCTATGGAAGTCGTAACTGCCCCTCGGCCCTGCTACGGCAAAATACCTGGATTCGTAGGTCTCCACAGCGCCACACAGAGAATAATAAAGACGGAGGCGTTTAGGACGGCAACCACGATATATACGACCCCAGACGTCTCAACAAGACTCCTCAGGGAAGAAGCACTCAGGCATGGCAAAAAACTAGTTATCTCTATCCCGGGGCTAAGAGGATATATTCTGCTAGATCCAGCAATATTTAAGGCATCCGAAATTAGATATGTCTCTTCAATGAAGGGGGCTGTTAGGAGAGGAGAAAAAATACCGTTCCTCGAAAACATAAAGATAGACCTTGTCGTTTTAGGCAGTGTCGCTGTTAATAATGATGGAGCTCGTCTTGGCCGAGGAGACGGTTTGTATGACCTTGAATATGCTATTCTTCGAGAAACATACTCAATAACGGCGGCTACACCTATAGTTACTCTTGTCCACGACACCCAGATAATAAATGAGCCCATACCTATGCTTATTCACGATGTCCCAGTAGATATGATAGCATCCCCATCAGGACTAATAAGGGTAAGCAGTGGCAAGTATAAGAAACCGCCTGGAATCTTCTGGGAAATGTTACCAATAGATTTTATAAAATCTACGGGTATACTTAGAAAACTTTTTGGAATCTCTTAAAGGAAGAATCAAGATTGAATTGCTCTGATGATCCCAGGATGGGAAAAGTTTAGCTTTGCAAGGCATTTTTTGCAAAAGAAAGTAGGCTTGGCATCTACATCGTAGACCGAATTGCTAAACCTCATTACGCAGTTTTCTCTGCAGTGTTCCAGGCCCAGACTGTGCCCGAGTTCATGGAGAACTTCTTTTAAAATCCGCATTCTATACAGCTCCTCCGAGTATGCTTCTCCGTAAAATGCAGGATTCAATCGTTCGGTAAAGACAATGCCTCCCCACTCGTTTTTGGCAACCCCGAAAACAAAGTTCAAACCCTTAACGTAGCCATCTGCCGCAATAATTACCAGGACACGCTGGGTTGGAGCAACTCCAATCTTTTCCATTAAGGCCTCTATTAGTAGTTCGGCATCTATCTGGTCCCGCTCCTCGTCTAGAAATTTAAGGACAAAGCCGGGGGTTACGTCTTTTGTATTTATTGTTATTGTGACATTGAGTACTTTCTCGATTCGGCTCTTCAGCCACAGCAATGTTTCTTCTTCAATGTTCACCCCGTATATCCTGACATGATAATCATCCACTCACACCACCGTACTACATCTGTATAAGAGAAGTCATTATCTAAAATTTCTATCCATATAAAAGAAATATGCTTACGTTCTCCTAAAAATGATGACATTCGAAGGATTCAGCGACATACTTGACACGACAATTATACTAGCAGAGAAAAGCATCAACTTGTTGATAATTTGCTACATTATTTTCTCGCCATTTATTTTTCTGGGAAACACGACTCTAGCAATCCTTCCACCAGTCATAGCCTCCCTATTCTTTGGGGTATCTTCCCTGTATTATGTAGCAGAAATTGTGCTGGACGATTCAAGCAAAACTAATGGAAAAATTGCAGGCTTTATACCTTTATTCGCAAGTGTAAGTTTCCTTCTAAACCTCGTAATGAATTATGCTTGGGTCATAATTACAATTTACACGATTATATGCTTGACAATAATACTATTGCTAAAAACATACTCAGACAAACGAGAATTTCTCGTTCTAATGGCATATCCGAAATAGCGCTCCCTCTATCTATCGAACTAAAAAATTATTATAGATGGACGTCGAAAGCACCATATGTCTAACGAGTATGAAGTGCTCCCGCTTTTAATCGAGCTAGCAAAGCGGAGTTGTTTGTCAGGCCCAAAAAGGATAAGCAAGGTGGAGATACTTAAGAGTATGGGCACTACCCCTTGGAAACTGCGTAAACTGCTCGACATGGCTGAAGAGGAGGGCTACATTGAGAAAAAATATTTTGGCAGACGAGTATACTTTGCTATAACACAGAGGGGTCGCGACCTCCTCTCGAGAGTCTACGATGACCTGAGAAGAGTCCTTAACTATGCGAACGCAACGGTTCTTAGAGGACAAGTAGTGCCAGGTCTGGGAGAGGGAGCAATCTATATGAGCATACCCATCTATGTTGAAGCATTTAAGGAGATACTAGGATTTGAGCCATATCCAGGCACGCTTAATATTAGGCTTGTTGAGGAAGATATTCCTTTGAGGCAAACTCTTCGTGAAAAGAAAATTGGTTTCAGGATTAATCCATACAAAACAAATAGGGAAGAATATGGAGGAGTTACAGTCTACAAGGCTATAATCATGGGGAACGGAGTATCGATAAGCGGCGGAGCCCTGGATATTGATAAAACAAAGCACGGAGACGAAATACTCGAATTAATTGCCCCTGTACGCCTCCGTGATGAGCTTCATCTGAAAGATGGCGACATAGTTGAGGTTACTATCCTCGGCTGAATAGCTCCCTAAGTATCTCACCTCCTAATAACTTTGCTTTTCTCTTTTCATAACTAGGAATAAGTCTGCTGAGAGGACAGTAATCGTCAACCTCTACATGGCCATCCTCCGATAAGACCAAGGGATAGAGGCTACACCCTATAGGCCGCGCGGCATAGATTCTACATGTTCCATTCTTTTGGTCATAAAAGAAGCATCTTCCATCAACATTTTTTAAGACGCGGAACCTGCCTTTCTTCACACTGAATTCTTCGGGATCTAGGCAAGTATATTGGGATATTCGTTTTATATCACTTTCTAAAAGTATCATCTCTGTCGCATGGCAACATAAGCCACACTTGAAACAGTAAAGCCAAGGCCTGTGAATGATAGGAGTTTTTCTAGAGCTAGTCTCCATATAGTCTCAGCTGGAAAAAACACTTGCCACTTGAAGTCTCCACTAACTTGTTATTGGAACTTCTAATCGGGTAGCTTTTCCACTCGCTCAAGAGATTTATGGCTTCCGAGTAAAAGAAGGGCAGTGGACATATTTCTCGCAAGGGACAAACGTTTTGTTTTGGGCTTATGGATATTTTAAGCTCGTCGTTTTCCTTAGAGTACTCGGCTGACACACCCAAGTAATGGGTAGCTAGCCTTATGGCTTCATCTAGGCTCCTTTTCCCTTCCTTTGCCTTTTCTTCAAAGGCTTCCTGAGCTAAGACTCTGCTGGCAATCGCTATTTGGCCAGCTGAGAGAGTTAGTTTCTGATATAGGATGCTGATGATTCTTGCCAAAAAATCCTCGGATACGCATGTCATAACTTTTTTAGCAGAGCAAAAAAGGTAAAGTTTTCGGTTACCCTCCACCAATGTGTGGAAAAACCTTTACAATGTCGCCTGGTCTAGCATAAGAATCCATCGTGGCTGGGTAATCATTTACGACAACAACTACTTCAAAATTAAAATTTGGAGAAATTTTTCTTAGCAAGTCTCTTATTTTAACGGGCGAATCTACCTCAAAGATATGTTCTCGTCCCTTGAAAAAATCGATTAAAAATCCAAAAAATACTATTTTTACTTGCCCAGAGCCCATATGACTCAGTTCGTTAATTCAATCATTTTTCCAAGGGTGCTCTCTACGTCGCCAAGCCCAAGCCTTCTCAGAGTCGAGGCTCTAGGAATACCTCTATGGTCCCAGCCCAGAAGCTCATAATAGTACCCTAATAGTTCGTCGTATTTTTGTGGGTCTAGCCTTGCCCCCTTAAGTGGTCCACGCGTGTAGGGCCTAGTGAACCATTTGACTGGGGGATAATCCATTTTCCTATTCCATGTCCTGCCTTCTGCGTGGTATTCTCGTACCCAGTAGCTTCTTATAAGAGTCAGAGTCCTTTCGGCTACTACCATGTGATCGTCAAGCCTCCACCTTAGGCCTGTAGCAAAGTTAAACAGCTTTACATACCAGTCCAGCTCTAGGCCGAGCTCTACCCAGGGCAGCCTGCATGCCACTATGTTCTCGAAAAATCCGCCTCGTATCTTCTGCAACTCAAGAACCTTTTTGGCTTTCTCCGGAGAATAGGCAAACCTTCCATGAGAGACCTCCCACGATATAACCCATGCATCTTTATGATGTGCACCCACGCTACTAACGCCATATGAAAGCGCCATACCAGGAGCGGCGTGGCAGTCGTATGCACTGACGCTTAGACCCTTAACGTGAATAGCGCATTCCTCGCATCCATAAACGCTGGAGGCATGTACCAGTCCTTCTGCCAGGTCGTCACCAAGCTTTGTCCTCCTTAATGCTATGTCCTCGGCTAGTTCCAGAATTTTCGGAAAGTCTCCCCATTCCATCTTTTCATTTATAAATCCCTTCTGAGAAGCCTCGATCGCAAAGCCAATGGCTGAACCCAATCCAATCGTGTCTATGCCCCACATATCGGCTAACCTGTTAAGCTGGGCTACCTTTTTCAGATCTCCAAGCCCAATATTGGAGCCAAGCATTGCAACGTTTTCATAGTCAAGCTCGGACTCTTCGCCGCTAGCATCCAGTACAACGTTTCCACAAATGGAGTTACAGTTGGGGCAACCCCTCTGCGAGACTTTCATCTTTTCCATTGTGAAGCCATCTATACTGCTACTCTCGTCGAAGACCCCCTCACTAAAGTTGTAGGTGGGCAGGACGCTGTTCTCTTGGGACCATTGGATCGTAGCCATCGTTCCCTGTCTCATCCAGAAGGGATATGCCGGCTTGTTTTTGGCCTCAATATAGGCTTTGGCCGCTGTCTCCCTCAATGATTTGAGGTCGTCTACCGGCGGGTCTCTAGTGCCACGTACAACTATCGCCTTCAAGTTTTTGCTACCCATTACGGCTCCAATTCCCGGCCTGCCGCCGCTTCTACCCATCTGAGAGATTATAGTCGCAATCTTTACTTTTCGCTCTCCCGAAGGGCCAATGAGGAGAACGCCGGCATCCTTGCCATGTCTCTCCAGGAGCCTTTTCTCAGCAGTAAATGTATCTAGACCCCATAAGTCATCTGCATTGTTTATTTCTACTTTCTCGTTCTCGATATAGACATAGGAAGGCTTCTCGGATTTGCCGGAGAAAACCACTGCATCAAACCCAGCTTTCTTAAGCATTACGGCCGTCCTTGAGCCTAGATTACCATCGCCATAGCCATGTGTCAACGGGCTTTTCGCTGCAACGACAACTTTTCCAGTGCTGGGTCCAGGCAAGCCAGTAATGGGTCCTATGGCTACAATAAGGAGGTTCTCGGGTGAAAGTGGGTCGATCCCGGGGTGCGTATAGTCCCATAGGAGCCTGACAGCCAGCCCCCTCCCGCCAACGTAGCTTGATAGAAGGTTTTTGTCGATTTCTACCTGTTTCGCCTCTCTGCGGGAAAGGTCAATCCATAAAAGCTTACCCCACCAGCCTTTTGTTGTCATACATTACTAATTTGCAACTCTTGTATTTAAATTATTTTTAGAGGGCAAAGTTAATATATTACCTTGTTGTTATTAAAATTCCCTTTCCTTGCGGTGGCTACCCATGAAGCTGAAAACTCGTTTGCTTCCATTTGAATCGGCGAATTTTACTGTTATACTTGACCATAATGTAGCAAAGAAGCTTGACGTCAAGCTAGGGGATCGCGTAATTGTCAGGTTTAACGGGCGTTCATTAACAGCGATCGTCAATACGGCAAAGGATTTCCCAATCGACTCCATAGGAATTTATACAAACCTGGCGAGGGTCTTAGGCATATCCGAAGGAGACGAAGTCGAGGTAGAGGCAACAAGCCCACCACTTTCCCTCCAGATAATAAGGAAAAAACTCCAAGGCCTAAAACTTGAGTCTGACGAAATCTATCTCCTGGTTAAAGATATTGTCGAGGGAAAACTAAGCGAGCTAGAACTAGCGGCATTCGTTACAGCAGTTCACTTCCAGGGAATGGTTCCCTCTGAGATCTATGACTTCACAATCTCCATGGTAAATACGGGGCAAACACTAAACCTTAAAAAGAAGCCAATACTTGACAAGCATAGTTTGGGAGGAGTGCCAGGAGACAAGACCAGTCTTTTAGTTGTTCCAATAATTGCCTCTCTAGGATACACGATACCAAAAACTTCCTCAAGGGCAATAACCTCGGCAGCTGGAACAGCAGACAGGATGGAGGTTTTAGCACCAGTGACCTTCTCGATAGAGGAAATCGAGGAAATAATACACAAAACTAACGGGTGCATCGTGTGGGGAGGGTCTCTGAATCTGGCGCCAGCAGACGACATCATAATAAGGGTTGAATACCCTTTGGGAATAGACCCCTTCTTTATACCATCCATCCTTGCAAAAAAGCTAGCCGTCGGGTCTACACACATTGTTTTAGACATCCCTACTGGGAGAGGAACAAAGGTAAAGACACTCGAGGAGGCACGAAGAATCTCGCAAAGCTTCCACGAAATAGCGAAAATGCTAAACATGAATCTCCAGACAGTGGCCACATATGCAGAGGAGCCCATTGGGCATGCGATAGGACCAGCCTTGGAGGCAAGAGAAGCACTTCAAGCATTAAAAACTCTTAACCCTCCAGATCTTGTAGACAAAGCTGCAAGCCTTGCAGGCACACTCTTGGAAATGGTTGGCGAAAAAGACGGCTACGAGATGGCGATAGAGGCTTTGAAGAGTGGAAAAGCTGAAAAGAAGCTTCGCGAAATCATCGAGGCACAAGGAGGGGATCCAAACATACAGCCAGAAGACATAACTCTCGGCGACAAGACATATACCTTGCATGCAAACGACTCGGGCTTCGTCTACTATATTGACAACTCTTTCCTTGCAACCCTTGGCAAAACAGCTGGAGCGCCGATAGACAAAGGGGCAGGAGTATATATTCATGTAAAACTCGGAGAGAAGGTCAAGAAAGGACAACCACTTATAACTATCTATTCATCGAGCAGTGCAAAGCTACAACTCGTCGAGAAGCTCATAGAAGAAAACACACCCATCCTCGTGGGTAGAACAGCTGGAAGAAGAATGCTATTAGAGAAAATACAATACCAGCCAACCAGACTAGTGCCCCTCGAAAGATAAACAAGCTTTTAAGACAGAAAATCAACAAAGAGCATGGTGAATTATTTGAGCGAATTCGTAAAACTCTTTGCAAACAACTTGACAAACTGGATAGAAGCGCAGAAAACGTTCCTCAACACTGTAACAAGCATGGAAAAAGACCTTGAAACTTCAGATAGACTGGAACTAATACTTGCCACGAGGACGGCCTTTAACCACATGATAAAGACAATCGAAGCTTTCGACAAATGGCTCCAGGACCCATTCATTGTGGGACATATGCCCCGAGAAATGTTGCTAGAAGTCCAAAAGAACGTCTGGGAAATCCTCAAGAAACTACTAGAGCTAGACATTAAACACACTGCCGCCTTCAGAGACATGTTGCTAAACCTCTCCGAGACGGGTAAAATAAACCCACTATTCTTTGTCCCAAGAGAGCAACAACAGAGAGTTGAAGAAAGATTCCGCGTAAGCTACTAATCTGCCGGTGAAACATTTGACTATAAGCGATTTATTAATGGCCTTCTCCCAGAGAGGAAAACTCCTCGAAATAAATAATGAAGTTTCGCCAGACTTCGAGATACCATGGCTATCCATTGAGCTTGCGAAGCATTTTGACCATGCTCTACTATACAGCAAAGTCTCAGGAAAAACACCCAGAGTTCTGACGAACGTATTTTACAAGAAAATCCATTTAGCTCTCAACGCCGGGTCCGAGGAACAAATAATAAATCGGGCATCGAGAGTGGTAAGCCTAATTGAACCTCTCTCCCCTATTCAGAAAGACAAACTTCATCTACTTGCATCCCTAGCGTGGATAGCAGACTACTATCCAGATGTAAAAGAGTCCCAGAGTTCCACGATTAGGGTTCTCCAAGGCTACGACCTAGACCTCACATTAATTCCGGCATTAAAGCACAGTTCTCAAGAGGAGTATCCTGTAATGACCAATCCACTTATAATCGCCACTTTGGATAGCATAGACGAGACGGAAATTACAGTTCAAAGGGTTCAAGTAGTAGACGAAAAAACAATGTTGCTACACGTACCCAGAAATTCCAGAATACAACACTTAATAGAGGAAGCATCAAGGCGAGGAAAACCCTTAAAGGTTGCTGTTGTTCTTGGAGCACCAGCAAGTATATATCCTCCAGCATTTCTCTCCTGGCTGTCCTTTACAGAAAAACTACTGCTCGCTGGCGTAATTTCTGAAACCAAAATAGCAACGACCAAGCTAGAAGACAACATATACGTCCCCAGTTCTTTTCAAACAACTGTTATAGGCGAGATTGTCCCAGGAGACGAGCGCCCAGAAGGAAAAATGCTCTACGAAAATGGAGACATACTAGGTGGGACACCAATGCCAGTTATTCATGCTAAAAAGATCCTGATGGAGAGCAATCCAATAATATATTACTCAACAATTCATCCGGCACAAAGCGACATAGCAGAGCTGTTTAGGCTCGTTGAGAAACTATTCCTGCTTAACTACAAAAACCTGCTTCCAAACGTAATAGACCTAACATTTCTCGGCAACGACGCGTTTAGAACCGTGGTGGCAAAAGTTAACACATTCAAAAGGGAAAAACTAATTAATACAGGTATAAATCTTCTCTCTCTTTCAAAAACCCTAAACCCATATACAGACACGATTATTCTTGTTGGAACAAACACAAACATACACAATCACCTCCAGCTCCTCAAGACAATTATTGAAAACGTTGACCCAGACAAAGACGTCATAAAAATACCTCAGCAAGACTATGAAACCTTCCCAAGAAGGAGTGGAAGAGGAAGTCTAATAATCTTTGCGACAAGCCAAAAAGAAGGTGAAAAACCCGAAAGCGTAGACTCGTACCTTGAACCAACGTCCAGAAGCCAGAAAATCTTCCGCGAGATTCTTGACAAGCTTGCTAGACAGTCGATCTGACATAGCGACATATAAGGCAGAGAGCCTCCCCGCCCCTCAACTTTCCAGCCTCAACCTCTTTGATAATTTCTTTTATTTTCTCCGAGAAGCCAGGTATATTCTCAAATTTCCCCCTATACACTCCTCTTTGCTCGTTCAGATATCTACTTACACTTGACTGACTGATTCCAAGCAACTTTGCTATCTGAGCCTGCGACTTTTTTTCCTCACGATAAAGGTACTCGACCAGGAGACCTCTAACAGCTGGCAACCATTCTTTGCTAATTTCCTCGCATGGAGCCTTAAACCTAGACACCTTGCATCTAGGAATTACCTATGACACTGTCAAATAAAAACATTTCCATAGGTTGGTCTCTTCCGATTGAAGTTACCTATGGGAAAACTAAGAAAATTAAAAAATCTCTTTTTGAAAAATGGCCTCTTTTATTAATTGGAATAAAAAATCTCTTTTTAGAAACTACGGCAAAAAAGATTATCTTTTCACAAAAAGAGAAAAATTTAAGCGTAAGGAATATATACCTCTCATGTGAAAAAGTTATTGGCGACAAATATGCCAGAAAAAATAACAGCATACTGTGTTAAATGCCGCAAAACTGTTGAGATGAAGAACCCACAGCAAGTAACTCTCAAGAACGGAAGGCTCGCCTACAAGGGCACCTGCCCCAACTGTGGCACAACAGTCTACAGGTTCGTAGGCCGCGTAAAACAGTAAACAACTAGCACTAGGAGCACTAGAGCGAACCAAAACAAAATATTTTTTTCTTTTATTTCTTCTTTGAAGACAAAAATATATTTCCTATTGTCACCAACTTAACCAAGCCTCAGGGTGTCACAATGAGTAATGTTTCGGAGCTGGTTGAAAAGATTTCAGGTGCAGTTCCAGGTTTTACGGGCTATAAAGCCAACACGTTTTTCCAAGATGATAAGCTGGTACGTAAAAGATTGCTATCTTTGGTTGATGAAGCCCGTATAAGGGTGGAGAGAATATCGGCATTTGTCAAACAGAAAAACGTCTCTGTTGGACTGAGGCTTGATGATCTCCGTATCGAGCTCCTGAAGGTTGCCCAGCTATTGAAGAGGTACTCCTATACCTCGGACACAAATAAATTGCCAAGCGTAAACGAGGAACTGGTCCCAAAAATCCTCGAAGAAGATGCTCAGCTATTAACCTATACCTCTAGAATGTTCGAAAAAGTGATAATTCTAAGCCCTACACTGGAACCGAAAGAGCTTTTAGAAAAAGTCAACGAGGCAATAACTCTAGTCAATGATATTGAGTCTCTTCTACGCGAAAGGGAAAACTTGATTCTCAAGGCCCTAACAGCCACACAAAAACAGTGATAAAGCTCAGCCTCTAGTGTATTCATCAACTATTTCAGGCGTCTCTTCCCTCATCACATCCAAAAAGTGAATTATATTTTCCACCCTGATATATCTTTCTTCTGGAAAATAAACACCCTTATGAAGGCCGCTATAAGCACTGAAAACCAAAGTGGAGAATAAACAAACAGATACAACAAAAAATTTACTAAGTGCATCTGGAAGCCCAGTTTTACTGAAATCGGCAACACTAATAACGAGTATAACACTAGGAGAACAAGAAATATGAAAATGAATGGTGGAAGGAGCGAAGTAAACATTTCGAAGATCGTCATTATTGGTATCACCGGGGCGATCAGACCTCCAAACAGGGAGAGAACAAAAGGGAGAGTTTTAACAAGTGGGGTATCGCTCGCAAAAAACATTGAAGCAAAAAAGATGCTTCCAGGAAACATAGCGAAAAGAGCGGCCAGGCTTTCTACTACATTGTGCCTGTTTCCTGCATAGGCAAAATGAAACAAGTGCTCTCTGATCCACAGCCACGCCCCCACAGACCATCGCATCCGCTGATTTAGCCATTCCCTTATGCTGTGAGGAGAATAAACAATAACTTCGGTGTCAAATATGTATTTGAAAGGATAGCCTGTAAAGTAGCTTCTAAATCCTATGTCCATGTCTTCCAGTATACAGTTCTTGAATCCTCCAAGATCCTTGATGGCTTTCCTGGTGAGAGCCATTGCTGCACCGTTTAGGCCGGCGCATCTTTTTACATGTTTCTCGAAAATATAGCTGGCAACGCCGAAAGAGACGTAGTCGTAATATACTAGACGGCTAAGAAAACTGTCTATGTGTATCTTTTTCTTTATTTCTGCGATATCAAATTTTTCCATCCAGCGGTTTATCTTTTCAAGGAAAAACTCGTCTCTAATTTCCACGTCATTGTCTAAAAATACTAATACATCGCCCCTGGCCAATCCTATGGCTGTATTCAGGGCGCTAACTTTTCCCCTACGCACATGTGAAACGTCAAACCTAACGTTTCTACCCCTATATTCTTCAATTAGAGTGCTAATGATTTTGTCTGCAGGCTCATCTATCATTACAATTATTTCATAAGGGAAACTCGTCTTCTGGCGGGAAAGCTGGCTTAGTAGCCTTGGCAACGTTTTTGCCTCTCGATACACCGTTATTATTACACTGAGTTTCGGGTGTGACACAGCCAGCTCCTATATGTGCTCGACACCGCCATCTCTAAATATTTTTACACCTGGGCCAACAATGCTTCCAGCCTTTATCCTGCCTCTGGGAGCGAGGAACACGCCCAACTTCTGCTTTTCATAAAGAATACCCTGCAAAGGCAAAGGCCGTAAAACTCTTCTATCACTAGGAAGGTCACTGATAACAGTTGTTCTCGGCTCTGCTACACTCTGTGGCCCCAGAACACTGTCCGTGATTAACGAAAAACTTCCAGCAGTGGCCTTTTCCTGTAAAATGCTTCTCTTAACTTCTGTATGTGCTCCGACAACACTGCCCTCCTCTAAAGATGTGAATTCCCTGACAAATGCGCCCTTGCCTACGAGGGCCCCTCTTCCTATATAGGCTGGTCCCCTGATCACGGCATAATGATCTATAAAAGCATCATCTTCAACTATTACGCACCCCTCAAGAACGGCGAGAGGCGAAACCTTTGCACGGGGACTAATAACAGTCTTACAGTCAGCTCCAAGGACTTCGTACAATGCACTTATTAGATCCCAAGGATAATCAACGGAGACCCACGAGCCGCTCCATAGGGCAATCTCTATCCCCATTCTCTCGATAAGGTAATTCATTGCCTCGTAGAAATTGTTTCCGTCATTTAATAGGTCAATGGTTTGTCTCGGCAAAATAAATACTCCGCCAAGAACAAAACTCGTGTCAATTGCTTCTCCATGTGCTTTCTCAGGAGAAATAACTTTCTTTAAGGATTTACCGGACACATATGCTACACCGTAGCTAGTTATTTCGGGTCTAGGGATAACGAGGGCTACCGGTCTCTGTGTCTCTTCATGTGTTTTTATCATGAGCTTGAATGCGTCAGCTGGAGCAATTACGTCTCCATAAGTTACGAGAAACCACTCTTCACTCGCCTCATCTATAACCTGTCTCAGAGCCTCTTCGAGACTACTCCCTTTCTGGATTACTAGGTCTACTTTATCCTGGAGTTTTCTAGCAGTGAGAGATTTCTGAACCTCTTCTTGTGGCATATCCCTATCTACGACAAGCAAGGATCTTCCACCAGAAACGTCTAGAAGACTCTTGAGGGAATAAAGGAATATAGGATTTCCCGCAACCTTTAAAAGGAACTTATGGTGTCCCTCGTTTAAAGGAAGCATCCGTCTCGGATTACCTGCTGCCAGAACAACGGGCAACATTTCATTCCACCGTAACTGTTTTTGCAAGATTTCTAGGCTTGTCCGGGTCATAACCTTTTTCCACGGCGGTATAGTATGCAAGTAGCTGTAAAGGAACAACGCCTAAAATAGGAGTTAAAAACTCGTTGCTAGAGGGCAGGATCGCTGTCCTGTCAAAGAGCTCCCGTAGCTCGGAGTCCTTTGGAATTATTCCTATTGTATGTGCACCTCTAGCTTTCATCTCTTCAACGTTTCCATGAAGACGCTTTTCGAGCGATTTCTCAATTGAGACAAAAACTACTGGGAAATTCTTCTCGACAAGCGCTATAGGGCCGTGTTTGCTTTCCCCCGCTGGATACCCCTCGGCATGTATATAAGCTATTTCCTTCAGTTTCAAGGCACCCTCAAGTGCTATAGGTACACCAAGTCCCCTGCTCAAGTAATAAGCACTGGCCTTCTTTGCCATAAAATTGGACAGCTCCTTGCTCCATCCACTATACAAATTAATTGTCTTTTCGACGAGTGAGGGCAACTCTTTAAGTGATGAAGTGATTTCTTTTAATTCATTTTCACCTATTTTTCCTGTATGGTGCGAAATAAGAATGGAAAGCCAAGTCAAAGCAGTTAGCTGGACGGTAAATGTTTTTGTTGCTGCTACGCCTATTTCGGGTCCAGCCTTCATGTATATCTGACGGTCACTTTCCCTGGCAATCACACTGCCAATAACATTTGTTAGGGACACGACTTTTGCACCCTTCTGTTTGAAGGCCCTAAGAGCAGCCAGTGTATCAATAGTCTCACCACTCTGCGACACAGCTAGGAGAACATCATCTTCGCTAGCTACATGAGCGTAGACTTCGTATTCAGAAGAGATAAAAGGTATAACTTTCTGGGAGGAGAGCTTCATCGTGAGGAGCGCGAAGTAGAGTGATGCATGAAAACTTGTCCCAGCCGCTGTAACAAAAATGTTTTTTCCATTGACCAGCATCTCCGCGCCTTTTTCATAGTCTATGCCAAAGCCGCGAATAGTTTCACCTATTACGAGTGGTTGTTCATGGATTTCTTTTAGCATAAAGTGAGGGAACCCTTCTTTCCTTGCCTGTTCAGCTGTCCATGGGACGACTAATATCCTGCTGGAAACATCTATCGGTTTGCCCTCTATTGTTTCCATGTAAACACTTCCACTATCAATGTAGCCAAGCTCGCCGTCATTAAGCACGATAACCTTGTTTGTAAAATCGAGAAAGGCCGGGATATCGGAAGCAACAAACATGACATCTTTGCCGAGACCTATAACCAGGGGTGAATGCTTTCTGGCAAAAAAGATCTTTCCAGGAGCCGAGACCGAAACCACGGCTAAAGCATAGCTACCAGAAAGAGAACGAACCGTTCTACGAAACACGTCAAAAAAGTCAGAATTATTTCTTGAATTCTCCTCAAGCAAGTGAGCTATAACTTCTGTATCAGTAGCACTCCTGAAAACATGACCTTTAGCGATGAGCATCTTTTTGAGCTCCATATAGTTTTCAATAATACCATTATGGACAACGGCAATTCTACTCTCACAATCCGTGTGGGGATGAGCGTTCTCATCAGTTGGAGGACCATGAGTAGCCCAACGTGTATGACCTATTCCTACATTTCCCTCCAGGCACCTTAAACACTTTGCCTCATCCACTGAGTCTATTTTGCCTGCGCCTTTACGAATAAGAATGCCATGCTTTCCAACAATAGCTACACCCACGCTGTCGTAGCCTCTATATTCCAATTTTTTTAGACAGTCGACTATCAGTGGTCCAACATTTCTATTTGAAGATGCTATCCCAACTATCCCGCACATGCAGGCAACAATAGTTTTCCCACATTAATTAAGATAATCTTCCAACTTTGTACATGCATATGGCACTCTAGTCGTAAAACAGTTGTATTCAGGACTTAGGACGCGGTGAAAAACATCGTAAGAACTATACATTGTCCAAGGCAAAACTAAGACGGGTGGAAAAGTGGAAGAACTAACCATGGAAGAATTTTTGAGGAAAATTGCTGGCAAAAAGATTAAAGTGCGAGAAGTAAAAGCGGCACCACCAGCAATAGTCATCGAGTCTCATGGAAGCATATACAAAGTAAAAGTAAAATAAGATCAAATCATTATACTTTAGAAGCCAATGGACGACGTGGGTCGTGACGTAGAGAACCTCATAAAAAAGCTCCTAAAACAAAACTCAAACTATTTTTCTAATGGTTCACTTAACAGTGAAGGTCGTAAAATCTTTGAAGAGATGGCCCGAATGCTTGTCTACGAGAAGCCTTATCTCAAAAAAAGAATCCGAGAAATAAGGAAAAAAGGAACATTCGAAGCCGTACTGAAACTGGCAGAAGACATTCTCCCACAGGAGGAACTCATAAAAATAGCAAAGGGATGGTACACTGGACCCTACGCAGAGTCCCCAGATATAGATGACTCTCTTCTCAACTCTTATCTTTTCTCTCCAGTTGACAGGTCTACTGGTAGAATGCCCTCGAGTTCAAAGTAGAATATCTTTGCATTTTTGAACGAGATGTATTTGACTCCTCCTTCTTCTTTAATCTCGTAGCTCAAAACTATCTTTGAAGGTGTCTCTGTCAACCCACTTTTCTCATATGTCTCAATTATTTTCGAAGCAGCTCTCCTCCACTCCTCCAAGCTCTTATCCTTATTTACTCCGCTTTGCTTGATCTCTTTAGTTAGTATAGCATAGAAGGCTTTCCGCAAGTTAAATACAGCGCTTCTTGAGCTCGGGCTTATAGGTGTCTGTATTGTATTTAGCTGTGTAGCGATCTCGATTGTTTCTAGGAATTGCCTTAAATTTCTCCCCAACTGCTCGATGTATATTCTCATTTGCTCTGGAAACTTTTTCTCTTTTATGCCTGACTCAATAGATGCTAAGATTTCTTGTACGCTTTTGACAAGGGTCTCCATACTATTCACCTATAAAATTTAATGCAAAAATATTTATAAAGTTTTATCTGATATAAAACCAGTTAAAAAATCTTTAATTTTACCTTTGCGTTGATGCATGCCCGCGAGGGAAAACAATTAATATACATTATCAAGGATATATCACGTGACTCCACAGGCATTTCGGGTTAGTAGGGCTTCTTCTCAGTTTGGAGCAGAAGAAGCCTTTGTTTACCTTGCAAAAAGCCTCGAGTTAAAGAAAAAAGGCGTAGACGTAATTTCCTTCGGGATAGGACAGCCGGACTTTCAGCCCCCTCCCCACGTGTTAGCAGAAGCCAAGAAAGCGATGGATGAGGGATTCAACGGTTATGGACCAAGCCTTGGAATGCCCGAGCTAAGAGAAAAGATTGCCGACTTCGTCTCGCAGGAATATAGAACCGACGTAAAGCCTGAAGAAGTAGCAATAACAGTTGGAGCTAAGTCTGCAATCTTTATAGGGATGATAACACTTCTAGAGCCCGGAGACGAGGTCATAATACCCGACCCCTCATATCCACTATATGAGTCTGTCGCCAGATATATAGGGGCCAAACCTGTTTTTCTAAGGCTCCACAGAGACAACAATTACAAGATAACCTTCCCGGAAATAGAGAAGCTGGTTACAGACAAGACTAAGATGATTGTCCTAAACTACCCCGAGAACCCCGTAGGCACAACTATAGATAGAAGAGACATAGAGGAAATAGTAGACTTCGCTTCAAAGAAAGGAATAGTTATTCTCTCAGACGAGATATATGACCACTTTGTATATGAAAAGAAACACTTCTCGACTCTCCAAACAGCTAACTGGAGAGAAACAGTTTATTATGTAAACGGCTTCTCCAAGACCTTTGCAATGACAGGCTGGCGGCTAGGCTACGTAATCACCAACAAAGACCTGGTCTCAAAACTTTCCGTCGTCGCAAATAACATTTACTCGTGCCCAGTAACCTTTGAGCAAATTGCCGCGGCACGCGCCCTAGACTATGGGCTGGACTGGTTCAAAGAGATCCTAGAGGGCTACAAGAGAAGGAGAGACTTAATATACCAGGAACTATTATCGATTAAGGGTGTCAGGACAGTAAAGCCAGAGGGTGCATTCTACATTTTCCCAGACTTCACCCAAGTCATAAAAGAGAAGGGGCTGAAAAACGAAAGAGAACTAGTCGACAGGCTTCTATACGAAAAGGGGGTAGTAACTTTACCCGGCACAGCCTTCCCCAAAGATGGAGGCATAAATCATCTTAGATTCTCTTTCGCCGTGCCCGAGAACGCGATAAGAGAAGGCATAAAGAGAATAAAGGAATGGGTAGAGAGCTAGAATAAATTCCATATTCCAAGGAATAAATTTTTATTCAAAGGCTAACATTATTCCAAAGGATATCTAGAGAGTGATTAAATTGACAATTCCAATTAAGATCTCTCTATGCGGCCCCGGAGGCGTGGGAAAAACAAGCCTTGCAAAATACTTTACTGGACAACAATTCAACCCGCAAGAAAAATTAACAGTAGGGATACAGCATTTCTTCAAGAAGCTTGTTCTAGATGGTAAAGAAATCTCGGTAGCTATATGGGATCTAGGCGGAGAGCACAGGTTCCGTTTCTTGGCCCCCATGTTTCTGAAGGGAGCAAAAGGCATTATCTATGTGTTTGATCTTACACGCGAAGAAACTTTTCTTGAGATTGAAGAGTGGAGAAAAATAAGTGAAGGAGTTGTCGGAAACGTTCCAAGCATACTCGTTGGGAACAAGGCGGATCTAGAGGAGCTTAAGATCGTTCCGTATTCCTTGGCTAGAGAATATGCCCGCTCAAAAGGCATGCTAGAATATTTTGAGGTTTCAGTAGCGAAAGGAATAAATGTTAATGAGGCATTCATATTTTTGTTAAAAAACATTATTGAAAGAGGGAGTTTATGAGCAAACAGGGGATGGTTCGGGTATTTAAAATAAGATGTCCTACTTGTAATACCGTCGAAACCGTGGAAGTAAATGATAAGATTTTGATTGATGCGCAGAGCAATCCTTTAGGGCTAGCCGGGGTAGCCTTTCCACATGATAATCATGTGCTGATTGTGTATGTCGACAGAAATGGAGAGGAAAGAGGAACAAGGGTGTTCTCCCTTTTACAGCCGGTTGCAAAGGGTTTTTACCAAGTTAAAGTCCCCGACGAGTGGCTAAGAGGCCTTAGAAACATTGCCGGTTTTACAGTTGAAAGCAAAAGAATAAATTACCGCATAAGTGGATACCTGAGACAACCATCAAGTAGCATCAAGGTTTACAAAGGAGAAACCACTCTGGAAGTCGACTTTGCAAGAGACATTAGCTACCAGCAAGCAAGATCATGGCTAGAGCTTTTAGCCGAGGCGCTCGATACATCCTTCTCATTCAACCAGGCAGACTACGTAAACGCGATAAGGCTCCTAGACGTACTCATAGAAGAGAAACCCTTCGAGTACATTAAGCAGGTCTTCTGGCTCATTACCAATGCCTCAAACATAACGGTAAAAGTTCACGAAAGAGAAGCCATGCTGGCACGCAAATACAGGCCTATGATCCTCTTCGATAAACACAATGGAGGATTTATCAACAGGGTAATGGAAGTATCAAACACAAAAGTTTCTCAGCTTCTCGGTCTGGAAAACCCCCAGGTTATTTACTCATATATTGAAGCCCTTCTCTCACTTCAAAGAAGAAAAATAATAGACTTGGTGGTAGAGTAATGTCATATCCAGAGGTTTTCCACGACATCGCTGTAACACTGCTTCCCGAGGCTTTGGCAAACTTCAGAAAAACATCTGCACCCCAGTTGCTAGACCTAGCTAGCATCGAAAAGCTACTTCCATCTCTTGTAACATCGGCAACTACACGTCTAAACAATGCACAGCTAGGAATAGAGCATAAAGAGTTCCAAGAAATCTTCCAATATGGAATAACGGCCTATTCAGAAGTTTACCTTGAAGGAGACTGGAGACCATACCTACTTTTTGCCGAGCTTTTCAACAAAATGGCTCTAGTTGAAAATCTCCAAGAATGGGCTTTAAACATCCTCTCCGTTCCGCAAAGCGCCGTCGCAGTCGAGGTTAACCCAGTAGCTCCAATAATGCTTGCAAAAATGAATTCACGTTTCAATACAAATAACCATGTATTAGCTGAAAGATGGATACTCCAAAACACAATATTCAGAGAAGCCATAGAAGAATACAACCGGAAATACAATTTAAATCTTAAAGCCTTTACCTTGGAAACACCTGAGCAATTTTCATCCTTGGCAACAAACATAGATGTATTTGTTTCATCATCCCTGGAAGCCATGAGCCTCGGTTGGAGAACTGTCCTGGATTTAGCCGTAAAGCTGCTCAAAAGACGTGGAACCCTTATAGCGATGTTCCCAGCCAACGCCAGAGAAGGCCTGAGAACCCTTCTAAAGATATGGAAGATACCGGAGTATCCACCCCTAGAAAAAATACTCAGAGACCTGCAAGACGCGCGTTTCACACAAATACGATACAATGTCCAGGGACCCTTTACACTTATATATGCACAGAAAAGGTAAAAAGACTTAATGCTCGTAATATACATACCTGACCCAAAGAGGGCATCACCTGCCCCTATAGCAATAAGCGACGAGTCTGTATTCCACAAGATACTTCTAGACGAAAACCTCACACCAGTGAAATGCTACGACAAGAACGGTTTAAACAAACAGTGCCCAGAGAAACTCCTAGAGGCGAAAAAACAAGACGTATTTATAGTTGGGGGCATTGTGGCCGAAGACTATTCAGCTAGGCTAGAACTTCCCTACATAGATGAAAGAATAATAAGGCTACATCCCAACTTTATACCAGGAAACCTAGACTCCTTACTAGAAGCAGTAATGGACTCAACAAAGCCAGAGCTAGCTAAGCCTTATGCCCAAGACACTTTTCTAGCAGTTATACCGGGACAACATGTATCAAAAAAAGCCTTTGCTATTGCCTACGCTGGGACACTAACACAAACAGTACTGGATGTAAAAATGGAAGCTGTCCTCGATCCACAACTCAACAGTCGCGTAAAACTATTGGAAAAGTGGAACCTGATAGAACGGTATGAAGACTGGCTAGACGTACCATGGCAATATGTCATTGCTCCTGGGAAAAACATGAGAAGATTACTCGAAATCATGATTGAGAGACCCGTGGCAAGAATGCCCAAAGAAATCCTCGTAAATAAATACAGGTCCTCTCATGATTTTCTAGACGACCTGGAAAGCTTGGTAGCTAAGTCTAGGCTTCCCTTAGAGAAAAAAAGAGAAGTCCGCAGGTTAGTCGTCTTCATAGACGAGAACCTCTTCAAGGTAAACGGCGGCTATCGAGCCGTAGTAGTAGCCAAGAATACCACTAGGAGGATAATTGCACGGTGGTACTTCAACCAGAAACTCGAACTACAGGGCTTTGACGGCTTTCCACCGGAAGCTGTACGCGACACCGACCTCGAAGTCTCCGTAGGAAATGTCCCCAGAGAGGTTCAAGCGAGGATTCCAGCACAGCTTGCCTCCTTTATCATAAGACAAGCTGTTCTCTCCCCAATAAAGATTGAGGACTACATTGGGCTTAAAATACACAGGTGGGTCGAAATTGCAGAAATCTAGCCTACTTGGAGCCCAAGAACTTGTAGATTCTCGTATAGTCCTTGTCGCCTAGCCTCCCCAATTTGGATGCCTCCAAGAATATCTCTGCAAGCCTCGTTGTTACTGGCAGTGGTTGGCCCCTGTGATACCCCGATAAGACAGCATAAAAAAGATCCTTCGTCGCGAGCTTCATTTGAAAGCTAGTGGGGGTCGACTCGTCTAATAGCCTGTGTGCATATCTATCCACGATTACTTTAAGCCATAGTTTACTCGCAATTTCCAGAAACTCGTTCTCGCCGACGTCCCAGGATTTTACCAAGAGCAAAGCCTCGGCGAGAGACTCTAGAGCCATAAAATACATACTGTTTAGCGCCAGTTTTATTGCCGAGGCCTTTTCAGGACTGCCTACATATACATGTTCCTTGCAATACTTTCCAGTCAAGCCGCTGACCCGCTGAAACGCTTTTTCGCTTCCACCCACAATACAGAGGCAGTCTCCCTTTTCAACATTTGTGGGATTACCCATTACGGGTACGGCTAGGTACTCGGTTCCGACTGCAATAGCATTTTCGTAGGCTTCCCGTGTATGTATAGGCGAAACTGTGCTATGGTTCACAATGATTTGGGGCTTCCCATGGCTAA
>Ga0080004_1118116_pt1 | contig 59538 bp, 59 predicted proteins | sample WasSprMetagenome_FD_69207 | JGI IMG/M metagenome (GOLD analysis project Ga0080004, IMG submission 69207) | Sulfidic aquatic microbial communities from Washburn Spring, Yellowstone National Park, USA - WS (SPADES assembly) (version 2) | ecosystem: Environmental > Aquatic > Thermal springs > Hot...
ATGTGGGGTCTCTGAGGTAGCCCTGAACGCCCCCAAGCCCGATGAAAACCCGAGCGGGATGCAGGGGAATAGAGATGATGCAATGACACCAAGTTATATAAACTTATATGAGAGAACTTATATGAGAGCTGAACCCCATAGTGTAGTCCTCAGTATTCCTATCTAATAATTGCATTAATTTCTCATAAACCTCCCTAGTATAATATTTCGACTTTGACGCAGGCAATAATCCCCTTAAAACACTTTTAAGGCTAGTGATCTCTATTATTGTTAAAACACCTTTAAGCTGTAATATAGTTAATAATAATTCACTAAATTGTGTAAAAGCACTTTCTAATCTAATAATTCGAGTTTCTAGGGTTTCAAATCTCTTTTCAAGTCTATCTAATCTATCATCAACTAGACTAGATTAAATCATTCATCTATGGATTTAAATTTCTCATCTATTATTTTAAACCTAGCATTGATCTCTTCAATTTTTTTTACCAAGCCAGTAGTCGATCTATAATTACTTGTAATTAACTGTGAATAGGTATGATTAGCTGGATTTGGTTTATTGACTTCTCTACGTGTACATAATTGTGGATGATGAGTTTTGGGACTTGAGTTATTGTCTTCAACGTAGATGAGGGGCTTGGGGGTTATGTGGAGCCCTGATAGCCCGGGCAATGATGCAGTGAAAACCCGAACGGAGCCCGGGAACCCCGAGGCAATCATTTGTAGTTAGTTGTAAGTAGTTGTGAATACTTTTTCTTGCCTCGGGGAAACCCTAAGAGTGATGGTTTACTTGCTGATGCTGGTATGAGAGTACTTATTCCCAGGATAATGAAGACTATGACACCGATCCAATAATACCATTTCAAGTAATTTACCTCTAACTTAATAGTCGTAATATTGAGTATTAAATATTTCTCACTGAGTAGTAGGGTCCTTATTTGAGTATTAGAAGATTGTTTTTAAACACGTGCTTAGTAGAGAGTTATTGGTGATTTACGTGAAGCGTTTTAGGGTATTTATACCTGAGCCTGAGTGGCCTGAATCACACAGAGTCCTTGAAGAAGTGGCTGAGGTGGTTGTTGGAGAACCTGGAGTTAAGTATAGTGAAGAGTTATTGGCTAATATACTTAAAGACTTCGACGCTGTAATAATAACTTCGCAGCATAGAATATCTCGTAGAGTCATATATGAGAGTCCAAGACTTAAAGTTATAGGTAAATATGGCTCTAAACCTGGAGCTGATAACGTCGATCTCGCGGCCGCTACTGAGAGGGGTATTCCTGTAGTTTACTCACCTGAGGCTAATTCAGATAGTGTTGCAGAACATACAGTTGCTTTAATACTATGTTTACTTAAGAGGATATGTTTCTTCGATCACCTCCTTAAGCAGGGTGTGTGGAGAGAAGAATTCCTCGCTAAGAAAGACCTTAACAGAGAGCTTAGAGATAAGACAATTGGAATAATAGGTTTAGGTGCTATAGGGAAGAGAGTTGCAAGAATATTACAGTCTTTTGGAACTAGGCTAATAGGATATGATCCCTACGTATCTCCAGAAGCTCTTGTAGGAATTAACATAACGTTAATTAAGAACTTAGATGAATTACTCAGAGAGTCAGATATAGTCACTATACACGCATCACTCACTCCTGAAACATACCACATGATAGGGGAGAGAGAGTTGAGATTAATGAAGCCAACAGCATTTATAGTTAATACTGCACGTGGAGCTCTAATAGATGAAAAAGCCCTTGTAAAAGCATTAAAAGAAAACTGGATAGCAGGTGCTGCACTAGATGTGTTTGAAAAAGAGCCGCCACCCAAAGACCACCCCTTACTACAATTAAGCAATGTCATAGTCACACCTCACTTCGCCTCATGTACTTATGAGGCATTTGAGAAAGAAACAATAACTGTACATAGAGATGTAGTAAGAGTATTAACTGGGTGTAAACCCATCTACATAGCTAACCCAGAAGTTCTAAGCAAACGCCCAGACCTACGAGACTGCACTTGATAAATACTAGGTTGTTTTTACAGAAACATATTGATATTTAAGGGGGAATTATAGACATGAAGGGTTCAAGAGCCCTCTTAGAGATGTTTAAAGGCTATCATGTTGACTACGTATTTGGCCTTCCAGGTGAGACTACTCTCCCATTATATGTAGAATGGGTAGACTTCCCCGACGTTAAACACGTGATGTTTAGAGATGAGAGAAGTGCTTGTTTCGCTGCAGATGCTTATGCTAGGGTTTCTTTTAAACCAGGTATTTGTGAATCACCAAGTGTAGGCTCTACACATATAATTCCAGCAATTGCTGAAGCATATTACTCTAGTACACCAATAATAGCTTTAACAACAGACGTCCCTCTACACTTACATAAGAAAAACATGCTTACAGCAATTGATCAAACCTCGCTCTTCAAGGGTATAACTAAAGAGACAATGACTATAACTAAGGCTATTGAAATCCCACACGTAGTTAGAAGAGCTTTTAGACTAGCCACAACTGGGAAACCTGGACCTGTTCACGTGAGAATCCCTTCAGATATCTTAGAAGAAGAAGTACCAGAATCAGATATCTATGTTCAAGAAGACTTCGCTAAATACCCAGGTCACAGATTCACAGCTGAATTAGAAAAAGTTAAAAAAGCAATTGAGCTCCTCTACCAAGCTGAGAAGCCGCTCATAATTTGTGGTCAAGGATCTCTCTACTCTCAAGCATGGGATGAACTAGTTGAGCTTGCAGAGCTTCTCGGCATACCAGTCGGCTCAACTATGGCTGGTAAGGGGTGTTTTCCAGAAAATCACCCATTATCTATAGGTGTAGTTGGGTCTAGGGGTGGTACAAGCTTCTCTAATAGGGTTCTTAGAGAAGCTGATCTTATATTCTATATTGGGTGCAATACAGACTATACAACTACAGATGCGTGGACTTTACCATCTCCACTAGAAGGTAAAATAATTATACACTTAGATATAAGTGAAGCAGAAGTTGGCAATAATTATCCGACTCAAGTATCACTAATTGGAGATGCTAAAGCTACTCTTAGACTCATGTTAAACATGATTAATAAGAACTTAAAGAGAAATTGGAGAGAAATTCCTCGAATAAGGGAGTTAATTAACTCATCTAGAGAATTCTGGGAAGAACTTAAAACTCACATGGATTCAACTGGAAAACCTGTAAACCCAATTAAGTTTATAAAATCTCTCTCAGAGAATATACCTCAAAACCACGTTTTAATAGCAGATCCAGGAGTAAGCGCTATATATCTCTCAGCTTTTTACAGAGTTAAAAAGCCAGGTAGAACTGTGCTCTTCAATTATTCGCTAGGAGCACTTGGTTTTGCAATACCAGCATCAATAGGAGCACATTTTGCTAGACCTGAAAGCCACATTATAGCATTAACTGGAGATGGAAGTTTCGGCTTCACAGCAGGTGAATTAGAAACTATAAGTAGAGTAGGTGGAAAAATCACAATTATATTATTTAATAATCAAAGCTTCGGGTGGATAAGAGCCTCTATATACTTCAAATATGGACCCAAATACTTTGCTACAGAATTCAAACCTATAGATTACATGAAAATAGCTGAAGGATTTGGCCTATTACCTTTTAGAGTAGAAAGCTCTGAAGACCTAGATAAAACCCTCAGTGAAGCATTTAACACAGATACACCAACATTTATAGAGATCATCGTAGAACCAGAAGACAAATTCGTACCACCAGTCCCCTCATGGGTTAAAAAAGCTAAGGAATTAGGGCTAAGATACATATATTGAATATAATTAAATATAGCAAAGCCACTAGCTAGTTAACAAAGATTTTTCATTCAGAAGTATTTTTCATTAAAAACATAATACCTCTTAAGGTGTAGAAATGTGACTTATACTCAGAGATTACTGGTTCTTTTACTTATTCAATTTGTGACTATAAGCGCTTTACGTATAACACCTGTAGAGCGTTTAAAGACATATAGTTATATGAGTGAAGTTTACTTAGAGAACCCTTCATTAGAAAATATTTGTAGTTTTCTAACTGACCTCTATGTAGACTTGACATCTAACTATGGGTGTATTCGCGAAAGCCCTATGGTTGAAAATAGTAAGTGCTATACTAGTAGTAATCTACTAGCAGAATATGTACTCAGAAATCTATGTAATAAAACCCAATTAGCTAATAAAGTTAAAGCCTTCCTCGAGAAGTATAAAGTAGATTTCTATAATTACTATCAAATACTATTAGGTAGAAATTTTACTCTACCTCTTACAACAGTTGAACACGTTAAGATCAGTACTGTTAATGGCATTGAAATACATTATGTCAAGAGAACTATGAATAAAATTCACGACTATGACGAATACGCTGATCTCTTGGCTTATAGTACACTATACTACCTTACACAGGGAGATGTGGGTAATGCAATCATAGACTTAGTTAAGCTTAATTCTCTATTCGACGGCATTGGTTTTAGAGATAAAGCATATAGTGGAGAATATGAGACATATAAAATAGCACTTGCAGTATTAGTGTTTAAGGCCATTAATCACACTAATCTAATTGAGAAATATACTAGTGTGTTATTTAGAATTAAACCATTGACAACTCTATATGTGCGTGGTGAAGTGACAAATGAGTTGAGGGGTATTGGTGACTTAAATGTTGAGACAGTGTGTTTAGTAGCAATAGCGCTTTATTCTGATCTTCCATATAGAATTAAACCCTTTACACATCTAACCGAGGTAGATTTAAACTCTATTACTAGTTACATTCGTGACGTCTACACATTAATGATTATTGTTCTCACTCTCTTAATTACTACATTATTACTAGTAATAATAATACTAGTATTAATGCTCAAAATAATTAGTCGAAGAAGTAGCATCTAATATACTCAATTGAAACTTTAAAACTATAATTCTATTTAAGAGCATATTATAAGTAATAAGTAGTGTTGTTCTTGAGTTTTAAAGAAGTTGAAATTTTAAGAAGGAGAGTTTATTTTCTTAAGAAATGCGTTAAAGTTGATTAATGAGGGTGAAGATGACTTAGCAGTATTTAATCTAGAGCAATATTGTCAACTAATACTTAAATATAAACTCCTAGTTATTAGAGGTGTTTATCCATAAACACATTCACTTAGAAGATTGATAAGGGAATTGGGGAGTTTTGACTCAAGGATATTAGTACTTATCACTATGTTAAGAATTTACATTATGTTGCGCGACTTGAAGAAGCACATATAACTTCAAGGTATTTACCATATGAATATATTATTGAGGAGGTTAGAGATTTAGCGAGATTTGTTTTAGAGGTGTTTAAGTCGCTTGTTGAGGGGATTCAATTATAATGTATTCTACCATTTTGAACTACTTAGAGGTAGCTGGGAGAGTAAAGAGTATTATTTGAAGATTTGACCCTAATGCGAGGGTCTATGTGTTTGGATCAGTTGTTAGAGGTGAGTATACTGCTTTAAGTGATATTGATATTTTAGCCGTAATTTCTAATTTAGATTTAAAATACAATATTATGGTTACTGTGTATAGTGAAGTAGATGCACCAGTAGAATTACATATTGTTACACCAGAGCTCTATGAAAATTGGTATAAGAGATTTATTAAGCCTGAGGAAATAATCGAGATCTAGATAGATCGCTCTACAAGGCTATTTTTACTATTACTATATATTATCACTGTGCTCTTGAGTCTTTAATGTGTTTATATATTTGAGGTATATAAATATTACCTGGTGAGTTAGAAATTGATGTCTAAACACCCGCTTGAACTTCCTCTTGGAAGAAAATTGTCTAGAGAAGAACTTGCTGAAGCTATTAGATTATCTATTATTGCTGAACTTGACGCTATAAACTTGTATTTGCAATTAGCTAGGGCTATTGAAGATGAGAGGTATAGGAAGGTCTTTGAGGATATTGCTAAAGAGGAGAAAACACATGTTGGCGAGTTTTTAGCTCTGCTAAAAACTCTTGACCAAGAGCAAGTTGAGGAGATCGTGAGGGGGGCTAGTGAAGTTAAAGAGCTTACTGGCCTCGAAGTGAGAGATCCTACTAGTCAACAAACATCTTTAAGTAATGTTACTAATGTATGGAAAATTATCTCTGAGAATGTTGTGAGAGTTGTTGATGCTAGTAGAGTATTTAGGAGGTTTATACCGATTGTTAGAGTTGGTAGAGGTGTTGATGCTGTTAGTATTGAGTCTATTAGTGGTGCTCGAAGCGTCTTACCACTCAACGAGATCTCTGTTATATTTAAGGTTACTCAGAGAGCTGTAGACTACGCAGAGCAATTTAAACAAGTCCCAGAGCTCGGTGACGCTTATAGAGCTGCAGTTGAATTCGCCACTCTAGAAGATAAATTTATATTAGAAAAACTTATGGGTCTTACAGGTGCTGTGAGAGCTGAAATGAGCTCTTGGGATATTCCAGGCACAGCTGTAAGTGATGTAGCAAAAGCTATAGCTAAAATGCTGGAGAATGGCGCTCGAGAACCATTTATACTATTCGTAAACCCATCTAGATATGTGAAGCTAATGGCTGTTCACGAGAAGACTGGTGTAATGGAGTTAACGAGGATTAAGAGTCTTGTAAAAGAAGTTGTTTCAACGCCAATATTACCTGATGATATCGCAATATTAATTTCTATTAATCCACACGTATTAGACTTAGTTCTAGGTGTAGATACACAAGTAGATTACCTAGGACCTGAAGACGGCTATCACAAATTGAGATTATGGGAAACTATAGCTCTAAGACCTAGATTAGAGAAAGGCGTAGCAATACTAAAACAAACAAGTCAGTGAATATGAGAGCATTTCATATCTCTAATTTTACTCTTTACCTTTTTACACACCTCTCTCAATAACTTATAAATTTACATATAGGGGGGCATTTTAATGAGCAATGTAAGTGTTAGAGTATATAGAAATAATGATGTTTTAAGAGTTATTGGTCTTATTCCTCAAGGCCATATTCACATGAGGCTTATTCTGGTGCTTAGAGATCAAGTTATAGTATTACAGGAGGCAGCTATATCAGCTATTGTAAGAGCATATGTGAATATCGTTGGACACCCTACTAGGAGGGCTATTGAATATATTCAAGTTAAGCTTAGTGAACGAGATAAGAAGCTTGGATATGCTGAATATCAACTCATTGAGAGTGGTAAGAGTGAAGAAGAAATTATAGCTGAGTGGGGTAGGATTATAATTTGAGATCTATATGTTGTAGGAGTAATCTAAGTGTGTTTTGCCTTAATCCACTGGATATTTAAGTTAAATATTTGAGGTCTAAGATAGATTTAGCTAGGTGTTCTCTGTGGAGAAGTGTGTTATTCTAGCTCATGGTGATGGTGATGGTGTTTGTTCAGCTGCACTTGCATTGAGCTTCTTGAAATCTCAATGTGATGTCTCAGTTTACTTTACGCATCCTGTTGGTTTAATTCACGACTTCAAAGAATTTGTGTCTAAGGGTAGTAGAGTTGTAATTTTAGATATAGCTGTTAATGAGCTACACGCAGTTGAACTCGCCCATATACTAGAGGAGTATGCTAGTGTAGGAGCTGTCGTTTACATAGATCACCACCCATTACCAGAAGATTTCACTGTGCCGCGGAGAGTATTCTGGGTTCATAATACTTGTTGCTCAGCTTCAGAACTCACATTTAAATATTTTCACAACTTGGGTTTAAGCGGGGAATATAGTAGAATAGCACTTTATGGTGCTATTTGTGACTATCTTGATGAAACACCCTGGGTTAAGAGTGAATTGTGGAAGTGGGATAGGAGATCAGTTTTCCTAGAGGCAGGTATCATATCTCAAGGCCTTGAGGGTGCTAAGAGAGATTATGAATTTAAGAGAGCTATAGTAGAGTACTTGGCGAGAAATATGCTTCCAAGTCAAATGCAAGAGCTCGTTGTGAGGAGTATTAAGCAAGCTGAGCTAGACGAGAAATTGAGAATTTGGGTTAAAGAAAACCTTAAAATTAATGGTCAAGTAGCATATGTGTTTAATCCACCTGGTAGTGTTGGTAGAGCTGCTAATTACGCTAAAATATATGGTGGTGTTAAAGTAGGTGTAGGTATTGAAGAGCGTAAAGACATGTTAGTTATGAGTCTTAGAAGTAGTGGTGAATGCGACTTAAACACTATACTGAGAAAACTAAGTAAGAGACTAGGTATTCATGGTGGAGGACATCCATCAGCTGCTGGTGCACGAGTACCAAAAGATATCTTTGCAAAATTCATAGAGGAGTTAAATAGAGAGTTAAGTGATGTTATATGAGTATAAAAGCTTTTATAAATGGAAAGATCTATGTATCTTTTAATCCATTAAGAGTTGAAAGCGGCCTCCTCATCTATAATGGTAGAGTTTTATATGTTGGTTCAGCTGAGAAGACTCTTGAGCTAGCAAGGAGTCTTAGAGGTGAAATAGTAGATTTAGCTGGTAAGACTATAATACCTGGTTTTATAGATTCACACTTACACTTAGACACATTAGGCTTAGCCCTCTCAACACTGGATTTAAGGGGGGTTAAGAGTATAAGTGATCTTAGAGAGAAACTTAGAGAATACGCTTCTAAATCTAAGTTTACGTGGATTCTTGGTCATGGATGGGATCAGGAGTTATTTGTAGAAAAGAGATGGCCTACACGCTGGGATCTAGATGAAGTTGTAAGCGATAAACCTGTTCTATTAACTAGGATTTGTCTACATGCTGGTGTTGTAAATACACGTGTACTCTTGATCTCGAAAATTGCTGAAAGCGGGTTACCTGGTGTTCTCAGAGATGAGAAGGGTGAACCTACTGGTGTTTTATTAGAAGACGCGTTAAAATATGTGAGAGAGAAATTGAAAAGTGAGTTAACTATTAGAGACTACGTAGAGATCATTAAGACAGCACAAGAACACTTACTCTCTATGGGAGTTACAACTGTCGGTGTAGCTGGTTGTGGTTTAAAAGTATTGAGAGCACTTATGTCAATGTGGTCTCGTGGAGAACTGAGAATACGTGTAAGACTTTACTTATATCATGTAGATGGAGATGTAGATATTTTAGATATACTAGATAAAATTGGTGTTAAATGTGGATTTGGAGATGAATACTTGAGAATTATGGGTATAAAGCTATTTGCTGACGGTGCCCTAGGTCCAAGGACAGCATGGCTTAGTGAGCCATATACAGATGACCCCTCAAATAGTGGTGCCCCAATATTAGAGCCTGAGAAGTTGAAGAAACTGGTTAAAAGAGCACATGATATTGGATTACAAGTAGCTGTACACGCTATTGGTGATAGAGCTTTAGACGTGGTGTTAGAGGCTTATAGTTACATTAGACCAGAGAAGCTTAGACATAGAATTGAACATGCGTCACTGGTGAGAGATGATCAGCTTGAAGAATTAAAGAAACTTAAACCAGCACTCTCAATACAACCACACTTTGTAATATCAGATTGGTGGGCTAAGAGTAGAATTGGAGAAAAGAGAATTAAATGGCTTTACCGTTTCAAAACACTAATTACTAGTGGTCTACTAGTAGGCTTCTCTACAGACGCCCCTGTTGAATCAGCAAACCCATGGGAGACTATTTATGCAGCTGTTACAAGGGGTAAATATGATGATATCCCATACTACGAGGATACAGCGAGTGAAGAGCTTACAATACTAGAGTCTCTATACGCGTATACTCAGGGATCAGCAAAAATACTTAGAAGTGAAAATGAAATTGGAACACTAGAACAAGGTAAACTCGCAGATTTTATTATCCTAGATAAAGACCCTCTCAGCGTATCCGAGAAAGAGCTTAGAGAACTAAGAATTATTGAAACATATGTAAATGGTGAAAGAGTCTACTCAAAATAACTATTTCTCTCACGTATGCTTTTAACTAATAGATTATTGTAAACAATTGTAAAAATAAATCGCTGTTTTATTTGAATATAGTTAGGTAGGGGGTTTGTGAATATAGCTTTGAAAATTCGCGATGGACTAGTAGAAGTTGATAATAAGCCCTATAGTGTAAGCGAGCTCTACGTGGGAGGTGTGTTAAGAGGTGAAATGAGTATTAGTAAGAATACTGGTATTTGGGGTGAAGTAGTAGTTGAAGATACATCTACAATTACATATGAATATCCAGGTATACTTATAATTGGAGCGTGGAGTAATGGTGATAGTATTAGAGTTGATGTAGTTGAACTTAGAAAGAGCTTTACTGTGAAGTATTCCTCTAAACAGCGAGAAGCTTCTGAAGTAAAACTCATATTTAATAGTGTAAAATCACATTTAATAACCTCTTTTACACCTAGGAGAATTATACTACACTGTAGAGGTGTAATAGAGTTAATTGAAGAACCATTTAAACTACTATTAATTACTAGATCTCGAGAATAGGGTTTTGAAGCCACGGAAGTATTGGTATTGGTGGAGTTTTCCTCTTATGTCTTGAAGCCCTATGCATTAAAAGCACTTTTTCAAATAATTCACGTGGAAGCCCTGTATACTCTACTGCTTCTTCAATGTTGAGTTTAAGGTCGAATAGAGTGTAGAGAGCTAAATCTATCTCCTCGTAATCATAACCTATTTCACCACGTGCTGTATGACCTCTCCATAGTCTTGGAGCACTAGGCTTACTAGTAATTCTCCCTGGTACTCCAAGCCTCTTACCTAGCTCTCTCACCTGTGTCTTATAGAGACATCCCAGTGGTAGAAAATCTGCAGCTCCATCACCATACTTCGTGAAATATCCTATTAATATTTCACTGCGATCACTAGCCCCAGCTACGAGACCACCATATTTATTAGCATAATAGTAGAGGAGATTCATTCTAACTCTTGCTCTCAAATTACCAGTAGCCATGTCTTCGCGTATTTCAACAAAAGGTGCTATGGTATAAGAATCAACAATCTTATCGATGTAAAATACGTGGTATTTAACACCAAGGCTTTCAGCAAGGTTAATAGCGTCGTCAACATCTTCCTCAGGTGTAGATCTAGAGTCAGGCATTATAAGTGCTACTACGTTTTTCTCTGGGAGTAAGTGGGCTAAGATAACGAGGAGTACTGAAGAGTCAATACCACCACTTAAACCCATAACAACAATACGAGTACTAGTCTTCTCAATAATACTCTTTACAAAGCTTGAAATATACTCAATCACAGTGTCATAGGATATAGAGATAACATCTTTAATAGTAATTTTCACCAAGCATATTCACCAGTCATAGTTAATAATCTAATTAGCAAATAAAATACTCTCGAGTACAGTTAATAACAGCACTAATAGAGGGTTGTTTGAATTGAGCATTGAAAAAATTATTAGAGATATAATTTCACGCAGAGATCCAAGCGGCTACTACATATTGCTAGTCTATAATACAATTGATGCTAAGAGTATTCTTGCCCAATATACAAGTATTATAATTGAGGAATATGGAGGAATACTAGTAGTTAAGTGTAAGAGTAGGAGAATTGTAGAGGAATTAGTCCGTAAACTAAGTAATAGGAGTGTTCTCTTAACACACTAGTTAACTTCTACTTGGAAAACAAAGTTTTCTATATTCAGCATTCATATCTCTCTCATATATCTCTCCACGTGGAGTCTTCTCTCTAAATACTCTACCCTCATAGTAGTAAACCTTAGTTGAGGGGTCAAGCCAGCAATCTGGTCTTAAACCAGCTTTAAGACATGTTTCAGCGAGAAATGTTTCTTCATCCCAGCAATATTCAATAGGTACTACTGGAAGTAATGTACCCTTATATAATCCTCTCTCAACTACGAGGCCGTGTCTACCTATGATCACATGTCTCGGGAGATCAGTTCTCTTCTCAACTTTTAAGAGAATAGGCTCTGAGAGCACTGTAACCTCTACTATAATATCATCCATTTCACTCAACTCGACTGGCGGAAACCTAGGATCGCCTGTAGCAGCCTCAATAGCGGAGTCTACGAGGACTTCTACAAGACTCCTAATTGGAGCGAGAAAACCTATACAACCACGTAGATTAGTCTTACCAGTTCTCTTATCTATTGTCTCAAGAGTTGTAAAAGTCATACCTGGCTTTAAGAGCTTCTCGCTGGGGATATCTTTAGGTTTTATTTTAACATCATTTTTCAAGTATTCTTCAATAGCCCTCCTTGCAAGTCTAACTAAGTAAACTCCCTCTTCAAATGTGAGTTCTGATGGGTGTAGAGTATTTGAAGCCATGTAATAACACCTCCTAAAATAAAAATCCAGGTGAGAAAAATATATGTATGTGTTTCACTACTACCTTAATGTTAATTTCAATTTTAATTCTCCTAGTTTTTCTCTAGCCTTACCCAATATCTCCTCAATCATTCTCCAGTGACTACCAACCCAGTATACTTTACCACACCTCTTACAAATCCAGAAATCACTATAAAGCCTATAGACAGCTTCTGGTATTTTACCTCTAACACTCTCCTTATTCACTTTTACAAGTGGAGTATTATCTTCAGGGCACCTTGTCTTCTCAGGATCAATGTATAGCTTTATACCAGCGAGTAGAGCTATATAAGCAAGCCTCGTAGCCATATCTGTATCTGGTATATAAATACTCCTCACACCACTCCTAATAGCCTTGTGATGTAAAGCTCTATCTCTAGTAATAATATATCTACCTTCAAGTTCAGCTCTCCTAATAATCTCCCAGTCTTCAGCATCTCTATCATATACAGTATCATAACCCAGCATTCTCAGCCACCTAGCTAGAGTACCAAGCATATTGTTTACAATAAATCTCGGCTCACTACTCATAAACTCCACACTAACACTATAATCCCAGCTTAAAACACCTCAATCCTTAAACTAGGTTTTAATAACTATAAAATAACACTTTAAATAGAGATAGGAGTAAATAAAGAACACTTATATTCTTTTAATTCAAGTTGTTATTTAGGAGCTAAAATAGCGTAGAGAACATCGCGCTCTGTTAAAATCCCCTCTAAGACCCCGTGTTCATCGACTACTAGTACTGAGCTCACATCTTTACTTAACATTGTCTTAACAGCTACTACTAAGTCGTCTTCAGAGTGTACTGTGGCAAGATCTTTAGACATAATCTCATCTACAGTTGTTTCTAATACTTCTCTAATATCACCACTAATACTTCTCTCGAAAATACCTGGTGGATTGAAAAATCTCACAACATCAACAGCTGTTATAATACCAATAACCACGCTGTCTTCTACAACTGGTAGTCTTCTATACCCATGATAAGTCATTGTCTCTAATGCTTTCTTTAAACTACTCCCAGTAGGAATAACGACAACCGGGCGTGACATATAATCTCTCACTTTAGCTCCAAAAGCCACTAAACCAGCTAAGTAACTCACAAAGTCGTGTTCAGTGAGAATACCATAAACCTCACTACTCCTAGTGAGAACTGGGAGTATGCCTGCACCATAGAGAACCATGCGTGAGAGGGCTTCATTAATACCCTCATCTACATACACGTAGACAGGGTTCTTCACCATAATACTCTCAACAGGCTCATCTCGCAGCGCAGTATATAGATTATAACCATGTCTCTTTTCAACAATATTGTAGAGTTCACCGCCGCCAAGATAATTAACAATACTCATAGCTGTAATTAAACCAGCAAACTTACCGGCTGAGAGTACTAATAGACTCCTATGCGAAGAAGCCATTTCTTCAATTGCTTTAATAATAGGTGTAGTCGTATACACGTATTTTACATTACGCTTAGCTAAAACTTCTAGTTCTTTTAAGTGTTTAAAAACCCTATCGTCAAAATTAGGAGTGCCCTCTCTCATCCACCTATAATGCTCTTGTCTACGAGGACGTATTTTAGGCTTAAAACTCAAAATTAACACCAATATAATTACTCAACATGGAGATTATTATCTCTTAGTAGTTAACAAATAGCTTAAATACCAATAAACACTGTTAATTAACAACATGGTTGAGAACATTGACTAAGAAAATTGACTACGTTGATGTCGAGAAGAAGATTAAAGAGTGTATTAAGAATTCCAGAGTATACTATGAAGAAATATACATAACACCTATTAGTAGTGGGTTTAAAGTAGAAATTTCACCAATGCCAAGTAGTAGTGTTATTGAAGAGGTTGCTAAATGCATTTCAGAGAAGATTAATATTAACGTGAAAATTAAAGAATATCCTTATGGAAAAGTCATTATTGCAACTTATACTGAGACTAAATAGACTTAAACCCTACAAGCTCTAATAGGCGCTTTGAGAGCAATTTCACAGCTACTGTTGTCACTTTAGAAACACTTGCTATATTCTTAACTGGCATAGGCTTATTAGCTAAAATACCAGCTGTATAGAGAGCTGCAGCTGCTAATACACGTGGATTCTTACCTACAGAAAACCCTGTCTTATTAGCCTCATTAAGTAATTTAACAGCATGTTCAATAACATCTCTATCAATATTTAATTTCGGAGCTATATAGTATAAGTGGTCTTCAGGTTTAGGTATATTTACACTAATACCTAGATAGCTGAGAATACGCTTATAGAGGCTTAAAGCCCTCCTCCTCTCAGATTTCACGGCAGAAATTACTTCACGTAGTAATAATGGCACTCTATGTCTCCTACAAGCAACATAAACAGAAACAGCTGCCACGTCTTCAGGTCTAAAGCCAAATGCTACTTCTTCACTAATAGCTCTCTTAGCAATATCTCTAGCCTCAAGAATAACTAGTGAGGGTAAATTAAATTCTCGTGAAACACCATCTACAAGGTCTAGAACTCTCCGCACATATAACTCAGACAATATTAAATCCCTACCTGTTGCTTTGGAAAAAATCCTTAAATATTTTTCCTTATGAATAATCTTCTACCTAGAGCTGTATATTAATAAAGAGCAATTATAATAGCTAGTTTATTAGAATTTAAAGCGGCTGTGAAGAGGGCAGGGTTTACCGGATCTGTGAAGACGCCCTCGATCACTGAGCCGTGTAGAAATATTCTCTAAAAATTTACTTTTTAACTAATGCTAGTAGAGCTCCTATGAGAAAACCTATTGAGAGCGGGCCTACTGTGAGTATTCCAAGAGCTATGAGTAAACCTATTAAACGCCTAGCTATATCCCCAAGTTCACTCATTAATGCATGTGCTTGTTCACTCAGAGACCATAGTGAGAGAAGTGCTCCTAGTAGTAAGAGGATTATGAATGCGAGAACATACTTAAACGCCTTAACACTAACATAGCCAAGTCCTACTCCAAGTATAAACTGTAGTATTAATACTAGTAGTGGCTTACTAGACAATAACACCTCTATAGCTTCTATAAGGCCCACTTCAGACATAAATACACCTAGTAGTGTTATTAGAGTAGAGCTTAATAAAATAAGAGCTTAAAGCTTAGAGTTCACGTAAATTCTTCTTTAAAGACTCTGAAAAACTATTTATTAATTGCATTGTCTCAGTTGACAATATAGATTTATTTTCTAATAAGAGTCCAAGTACTTTTTTAACAACTCTCTTAACATTACTCTCTTTTAAGCTCTTAGAGATCTCCTCATAGTATAGGCCTTTAACACCGTGTTCTCTCGCAGTATTAACTATTATTCTTGAAACATCTTCTATGGGTCTTTGAGAGAGAGCTTTTCTAATTACTTCTAAGAGCCCTTGAACTCTACTATTAATATTTTTAATAACGTCTACTTGTTCTTTACGTAATAATTCTATAAGTCTCTCAGTAAACCCCTCTACAATTAAGAGTGCTGTTGACTTAGCATCATTAAGATATTTAACGCTCATAGCATCAGCATAATAATCAGATTCAAGCTCTACTAGAACAGGGTTTTCAGGGTCACCGCTGTCAAAATAAGCTATATAAGACCTTACGTCAAGCTTCTCGCGGACTTCACGATATAACTCACCCACGTCTTTAGGCTCTACTAATTTAGGTATTTCATAGCCTATTAGTTTTTGAGACTCACTCCACGTATATAGTCTCCCCTCAGGATCTCTTGCCATCGTTAAATAGAGCTTAAAGAGGCCTGGATCAGCTCCTATTGGATAAGGTGGCTTTGTAATAGCTGGTTCAGGGCCTTCTAATACAAATGTAAAAGTCCACCCCTTAAACTTCTCAACTACATTGTAGAGCCCTGTTTCTCTAGCCTTAACATCAGCTATTTCTACATAGGGGTTTGCAATAGTATCTAGAGACTCCTCTACTAGTTTACCCCTCATATAGTACATGTTGTGAAGAACATATCTAGTAGCAAAAATCCACTTGTCGATTAAGGGGTTATAGTATAGTGTTAAATGCCACCCATCAATTCTCACAGTAACCTCTCTGGGGACCCTATTTTTAAGTTCATTCTCAGAAATACCAGGAGACTTAGCATAACTCAATGGCTTATTAAAGGGATAAGCTAATATACTAACGGGCTTATCACCCTCAAATAGAATAATTGTTCCAAAAGCATGTAGTGCTAATGGGTAAATTTTAAATGGAACATTAGTCCTCCATGTATATATACATATAGACCTATTACCAATACTACTACACTTCTTCTCAATATTCCTCGTAAACACATACCAATACCTATCTAAGACAACATTAAGCTTCCTCGTCGGCTGACCTAACACTTCACCAATAACTCTAATCTCTTCTTCACTTGGACTATAACCTTCACGCTCAACTCTATATATAAAATCCTCTACTAGGAAAACCCTATTAACCAAGCATTTCACCATTAAAAACTACAATTTAATGTAAATTTAATCCTTAATTATGCTTAAAGAAAATGAAAACACTACACTAATAGCTAATTAAGGAGTTTTAATTAATCTAAAAGTGGACATGATGAACCGGGTGAACTGGAGGACTCTGTGAAGAAGGATGGCGTCGCTGATTTTTCCATGTATAAATCAATCTCTGAGACTATTAGTAACTAGATATGTTTCAATAATACCACGTCTTTTAAAAACCCCTTATGTTAAAATAAGAGTTAAATTTAATGGTAAGAAAATACCTATACTACTACCACTAGATCATTTAGAATCAGCTATTTTAAATCTTAAACACGTGTTTATAGATTGTGATTACTTTCAAGTAGATTACGCTATACCTAAATCTAATAGTATTATTATTGATTGTGGTGGTTTTCTCGGCTACTATACTATAGCTGTCTCACAGTTTCTCAGCGAGAGAGGCGTAATACATGTTTTTGAACCAAACCCATTTATATTACCAATTTTAACGAGAAATATAGAGATGGGGGCCAATAGCAAAGTATATATTTATCCACGAGCCCTCTGCACAGAGAGAGGTCAAGTAAAACTATATATTGGTGAAAATCCAGCCGTTACATCTATAATTAGAGATCACGTGGAGGAGTTCACATCTATTAAGAGTATTATCAATGTGAAGTGTATCAAGTTAAGCACACTATTAAAACACATAGGAAGAGTAGATATTATTAAACTAGATGTTGAGGGTGCAGAGTTAGAATTATTGAGAGAAGCTAGTAGTGAGCTTAGAAGAGCTGAGAGCTTAGTAATAGAAGTCCACAGAGATCTCGTAGATACTGTTGAAATCGAAAAATTACTCGTAAACCTAGGCTTTGGATTTTTCATAATCTACACATCTAATGAAATGCCCTACCAAGTAATATTCTACGCTAAGAAAATTAATTAAATAATTATCAAAAGACTTTAAAAACGTAGAGAAACAATATAGTTGTGTCTAAATGTATTTATCACCAATTCTCTCAACATTGAATAAGTTGTTAACAGCTTCTTCAAGTTCTCTGTAAATACCTCTCATAATATATTCTAATAAGTATTGAAAAAGATGGTGAAAATCCAAGTGAATATGTGCCTGTTTTAGACAATACATAGTGCTACTTTGCTATTATCCACTCAAAACACCTGTTCAATGTCTCTAGGCATCTATATGAAATAGTCATATGTATGGGGAAGTATTTTTAATCATCTATAGATGTTAGATTTGAGGGGGAATTAGCGTAGTTTAAGAACTTATAATTAACTCTACATTTAATTGCCAAGATTATTAGATTAAACATTGACAACTATATTAGGTGTGCAATATGAGACGTAGGGATTTAGAATTAATGATTGAAGAGTGGGCTAAGAAATTCTATTCTAAGAGGCTCTTCTCCATAAGAGATCTCTTCGGAGTAGATAAGGCTATTATTGGAATGATACATATGCTTCCACTTCCAGGAGCACCGGCATATGAGGGTTGGCCTATAGATACTATTACTGAGCGTGCCGTAAAAGAGGCTAAGATATATGAGGAAAACGAGGTTAATGGTGTAATAGTTGAGAATATGTGGGATTTACCATATTATAGTGGAGCACTTAGAATACCGCCTGAGGAGATAGCAGCACACGCTGTAGTTGCACGTGAAGTTGTTAAAAACGTTAGTATACCAGTAGGTATAACAGTTATACATAATGGTGGTAGAGTAGCATTAGGCATAGCTAAAGCTGCTGGAGCTAGATTTATAAGAGTATGTCTCTACACTGGCGCGGCTGTGTGGGATACTGGTGAATTAGATCATGGTGTTGCAGCAGACCTCTTTAGGCTGAGAAAACACCTCTACGCTGAAGACATAAAGTTCTTTGTTGATGTTGTTAAAAAACATAGTGTTGTATTTCCCGGTATAGATATTGTAACACACACTAAGTGGAGTGATTTTTACCTAGCAGACGCTATTATAGTTACTGGTAAAATGACTGGTGAATCTCCTTCACCTGAAGATGTGAAGTTAGTAAAAGAGATCGTGGGTGATACACCCGTCCTAATTGGAAGCGGGTTAACACCTGAAAATGCAGAAAAACTTCTCAAATACGCTGATGGGGCTATCGTAGGTACATATTTCAAAGTTAATGGTATAACTCAAAACCCAGTAGATCCTGAGAGAGTACGTAAATTAATGTCTGTAGTTAAGAGGTTGAGAAATATTTGAGTAGAGAGTGCTGTGTCATCGTATATGGAGATCTCCTCTTAGATATCCTCTTCTACTTAGAGGAAAATGTGAGTATAGATCGCAGGGCCCACATAATTAAACGCGTGATTATATCTCCTGGAGGTGCTGCAGGAAATATTGCTGTAGCACTATCTAGACTTAAAATACCCGTATATGTAATTTCAACTATAGGCATAGATCCAATAGGAGAATATTTACTAAGTACATTGGTAAATGAAAATGTAGGAGTAGATTACATTAAGAAAATTAAAGAAACCTATACTGGAGTCACAATTGGCTTTATTGAACCCAGTGGTCATAGAACACTCTTCACGTATAAAGGAGCATCAGAGAAAAACACTATTAGAGCTAGAGAATTCTCTTCTATCTTAGATAGATTAATGTGTGTTCAATTAGTATTTATTTCAGGTTATACTATTCACAATGAAGATCGTGGTGAAAGCATTATAAATATTGCTTCAGAGGCTTCAAAACACGGTGTACTCGTAGCTATTGATCTTGGCGGGTTTAAACAAGAACACAACAAAATACTCTCAGAGCTGAGAGGAAAATTAAATTATTTATTTCTAAATGAAGAAGAGCTACTTGAGATCACTGGATCTATGAATGTTAATGATGGCTTAGAGGCATTATATGAGATAATTACACCCCACGTTATCTTTTTAAAACAAGGTGAGAAGGGTTGTTTAATCCGAGGGAGAAATATTGCTATAACTATACCAGCATATAGAGTTCACGTAGTAGATACAACTGGTTGTGGTGATGTTTTTAACGCCGGAGTTCTCTATGGTATATTGAAAGGTTATAGTATAAGTAATGCGGCAAAATTAGGTTCACTACTAGCAGCTTACAAGGCTACTGGTTATGGTGCTCAACACTTACCGAGAGATCTTGGTGAGTTATTAAATTTTGAAAGAATACTGAGTAATAGTGAGAGTTTTTAATTTAAGAACTCGTTTTTACCGGCTTAACTCCCCCCATTAATAGCCCTATATCTTTAAGTGTAAACTCCTCGGTTTTACCAATAGCTAGAAATTCTCCCTCATACATTACTGCTATTCTATCGCTTAACTGTAACACCTCCTCTAGATCAGCTGATACTAAGAGAATAGCTTTACCTTCATCCCGCGTCTTAGCTAATAATTCTCTAATATACATAGTTGAGGCAATATCAAGCCCCTTAGTTGGATGTACAGCTATTATTAATTTAGACTCCTTACTAAGCTCTCTTCCAACAAGTAATCTTTGCCTATTACCACCACTGAGACTCCTTACAGGGGCTTCAAGTCCTGGCGTAATAACATTAAATGAACTAATAATCTTCTTAGCAAACTCTCTCACACTACTCCACAGAATTCTACCTTTCTTAATAAATAGGGGTTCCCATTGTCTACTAATAAGGGAATTTTCTGTAACAGTGAAATCTACAACTAGACCATATCTCTCACGGTCTCCTGGAATGTGTGATCCACCCGCTTTATAAAAACTCAAAGGGCTTATTCCACTTATTGCTACACCGTTAACTTCTATAACTCCTTTTTCTGGCTTTCTAAGGCCGGTAATAGCCTCGATAAGCTCATCTTGACCATTACCTTCAACACCGGCTATGCCAAAGATCTCTCCAGGATAGACTTCGAAAGAAACTCCTTTTACAGCGTATGCACCGAGATCATTTTTAACCCAGAGATCTCTAATTCTCAGCACTGGGTTAACGTATTCTATAGGGTTCTTTCTTCTAAATACTACATCTAATTTAATTTCTTTACCAACCATTAAAACTGCAAGTTCTTCGGGTGTAGCTCTATTTGCATCTAATTCTCCTGCTACAATACCTTTTCTCAAAACAACTATTCTATCAGCTACACTTAAAGCCTCCTTGATCTTGTGTGTAATAAAGACAACGCTATTACCCTGCTCCTTAAATTTCCTTATGAATTTAAAGAGCTCTTCAACTTCTAGTGGTGTAAGAAATGATGTAGGCTCATCTAATATTAATATTCTAGCTCTCTTATAGAGAGCTTTTAGTATTTCAATTCTCTGTCTTAATCCTAAAGGTAATTTTTCAACTGGAACTTCAAGAGGAACTTTTAATCCGAGATTATCCATTAACTCTACAATATTTTTCTTAACTTCACTTAGTTTAAGAGGCTCTATTAAACCTAATACTCCTCCACGGCGTTTTTGAACACCCCATTCGTATTCATAACCTAAAATAATATTTTCTAGTGCTGTGAAATTTGGAACTAATGTGAAAATCTGGTGTACCATTGCTATACCTTGATTTAACGCATCTCTGGGAGAATTAAACTTGACTGAAACACTATCAACTAATATTTTTCCACGTGTTGGCTTTATGAAGCCGGAGAGTATTTTCATAAGGGTGGTTTTACCAGCACCATTTTCTCCTAGTAATCCAACTACTTCACCACTATGTATTGTAAAATCTACTCCTCTAAGAGCAATTGTTCCATCTGGGTATACTTTGTGAATATTGATCATTTTTACAACTTCGCGTCTAATAATACAACACCTCTATAAGAAACAGAAAATACATGTATTTAAAATATTTTTATTACAATACTCATTACCTAGAACAAAGTACACTCAGCTATGGGAGATTACATGGCTATTTTAATATTAAAAAAGACTCTAAGTAGAGTTGCTGAAACCGTTTTTGCACTACTAGTAGGATTAATCCTCTCAGCAGTAATAATAGTAATACACGGCTACAGTGTAATTGACACATACTACTGGCTATTCTACGGTGGCTTTATCTACTATAATGCTATATTAGATGCACTTGCATTTGCAACACCACTCATGTTGACAGGTACAGCTTTTGCAGTAGCATCTCTAGCCGGGCTCTTTAATATAGGTGTTGAAGGACAAACCTATGTGGGGGCTATAGGAGCTATTTTCGCTGGTGCTCTACTAGTAACTAAGGTGAGTGTTCTTAAACCAATAGCACTACCACTAGCATTACTCTTCTCAATGCTCCTTGGAGCACTATGGGCTCTGGGCCCAGCAATACTTAAAGTATATTTTGGCGTTCACGAGGTAATATCAACTATAATGTTTAATTGGATGTCATTTTATATATCAATGTATCTCGTGTCTACAGGACCACTAGTAGATCCCAATAGACCTGAGAAATCACTCACAGTTGTTGAAGAAGCTAGGTTTAGCGTGATCTACAGTATACTTACAACATCTATCTACCTCGCAGTCATAATAGTTTCAATAACATATTTCCTCCTATGGCATACTAAACTTGGATTTGAAATAAGAACTTGCGGTATAAATCCTGATGCTGCAAGATATGCTGGCATAAATGTGAAGAAAACAATGCTTTTAGCATTTATTATCTCTGGTGCATTAGCCGGGCTTGCAGGCGGCTTAATAGTCACTGGTAGACCACCTAAGTGGGCTATACATGGCACACTAGGAGATGTTGTAAATATTGGTTTTGATGGTATTGGTGTTGCATTAATAGGTTCAAATCACCCATTAGCAATAATCTTTAGTAGTATACTTATTGGTGGCTTAAGAAATGGTAGTAGACTCCTAGAACCCTACGTTAAAATGTCATCAGAGCTTAGTAGAGCTATTATAGGATTAATAATACTAGTTATAGCATTACCAGAGCTCTACAGGTATATCTCTAAGCATTTAAGAGGTAGATTAACATGAAGCTCCTTTACAAATACATATTACTTATATTATGCTACATCATAGTAGTAATGCTACTTAGATTTATAGGTATAGACCCTGTAAAACTAACACATTCAGCACTATTATCAATGACACCACTAGCACTTGCAGCTCTCGGAGAAGTTGTAAATGAGAAAGCTGGATTAGTTAATATTGGGCTTGACGGCATAATGCTCATGACTGCTGCTATTGGAGTTTGGGGTGCAGAAGCTAGTGGTATTGGATATATTGGATTACTAGTAGGATTATTAGTAGGAGGCTTAATTGGATTAATACTTGGAGTTATGAGTACTTATGGTAAAGCTATACAAATCATCGCCGGCATAGGAGTAAATATCTTCGCATATGGATTCACCCCCTACTTCATAATGGCTATGTGGAAGTTCCCGGGTATTAGAATTCCACCTAAAGAAGTCCTCGCAAAGCCGAGGACAATAGTTCTTAATGGCGTGTATTTTGATATTAGTGAAGTAACAATACTAACTGTACTCTTAGCACTCATCTTCTACTATATTTTACACAAAACACCTCTAGGATTAAGAATAAAAGCATGTGGCGAGATGCCTGAAGCAGCTGATGTAGCTGGCATTGGCGTGTTTAAAATAAGGATAATCCTGTCTACACTTGGAAGTGCTCTGGCTGGTTTAGGCGGAGCTTTTATGTCACTTACATGGTTTGGTGGTGTAGTTAAAGAAATATCTGCTGGTAGAGGATTTCTAGCATTAGGCTGTGTAGTCGCTAGTGGATTAGAACCACTACCTGCACTAGGATTTGCATTCTTATTTGGCTTTGCAGAGGCTTTAGCGTATTCAGTGGCTATAACGCCAGGTGTTAAAGAGATAGTACCATATCACTTCGTCTACTTATTACCATATATAACAGTACTAGTAGTTGTTTCATTATTTATGAGAGGTAAGAGATTTCCGCGAGCACTAGGATTACCATATATAAAAGAGTGAAATCATCTAAATAATTTTTTAAACCCTCATCTCTATTACAACTATTGAGGGTGTACTCTATGTCACCTCTTACACGTAAAACCCTAGCTATTATTATAGCTATCATAGTGATCATCGCTATAGCCGCTGTAGCCGCCACACTAATAAGACCTCCACCTACACCAACAAGCCCCACACCTTCACCAACACCTACTCCTACACCTACTTCACCAACTCCTACTCCCACAACTACTCCACCAACAAGAAAATTCAAAATAGCTGTAGTATCAGATATCGGTGGTAGAGGAGATCTAAGCTTTAATGATATGGCGTTTAAAGGAGCTGAAGAAGCTGCCAGAGACCTTGGGCTTGAAGTCTTAGAATTTATTAGTTATAGAGAAGAAGACTACATCCCTAACTTGAGGTCTGCAGCTAAAGACCCTGATACCATATTAATTGTTGGTGTTGGATTTCTACTAAGTGATGCCTTAGCAACAGTAGCTTTAGAATTCCCAGATAAATATTTTGCCGGTATAGACACTTTCTCTCAGAGTATTATTATGAATAAGTATCCAGATAAATATCCATTACCAAATCTCCTCGACATTAAATTCGAGGAACATAAGGGAAGTGCACTTGTAGGTGCTCTTGGCTGTCTACTAGCAGCTTACTATGACTATCCACACATAGGTGCTGTACTTGGTATAGAGATCCCAGTATTGTGGAAATTTGAAATAGGCTATAAGTGGGGTTGTAATTGGTCGTTAACATGGCTTAAAGAGAATAAACCCGACCTCTATGAGGCCAAGTTAAAAGTACCTAATAATATCTTAAATACACCTGTAAAAGAGAGAGTTCTCTGGACATATACTGGTACATTTAGTGATATAACTAAGGGTTATTTAGCGGCTAAAGAAATGTATGCTAAAGGAGCTATAGCTGTATATAATATTGCAGGTCCTCTAGGGCTAGGAATTAACCAGGCTGTGGAAGAAATAGCTAAAGCACGAGGTCTCACAATGGGCCCACCATTCTGGATTGGCGTTGACGCTGATCAAGACTGGATTAATCCAGGCTTTGTAGTAGCTAGTATGATGAAGAGAGTTGATAAAGGAGTCTATTATGCTGCTAGACTAGTTGTGAAAGGGTTATTTAAAGACATTGTTAAACAATATAATGGAACATTAACGCTAGGCATAGGTACAATTATTGCTGGAGAACTCATGGAGGGTATATCTGTTAGTACACTAGCAGACTTAGATGAATTTATACAAATGGGTATTGAAGCTGAGAAATTACTAGGAAAGAAAGTACTCCCAATGCCACCAGAAGATATTAAGGAAAAAGTTAAAGAAATGAGAGAATCTATACCATCATGGATATGGGATGCTGTTAGCGAATTAGAAAAGCTAATAAGAGAGGGTAAAGTAGAAGTCCCCTGCCCTACAACCGGTGATGAAGTAGCATATTGGAGAGGACTACTAGGTTAAATACACCATCCTCTTTTTTCTCTTTTTAACACTAACCTTATAGAGATCTTGTTCATATAGTAACTAGATCACTATAATCTCCCACCTTAAAATTACTCACAATATCAATACTTACTTAGGCTCTGACCCTTGGTGTTTACTGTGTGGTATTATATTACCAGCCTACTATTAGCCCTGGTGAATTCCCTAGATTTATTAATTAATATTGTAGCTGTTAGAATTCTTAAATTTGATTTACAAGAGATCGCGATACTCAAAGCTCTATGGGCACTAGTCATATTATTTTCATCAATACATACTAAGATATTGTCTCAACGTGGATACTCTAAAAGACTACTACTAATAGGATTTTTACTACTCTCCACGAGCTTAATAGTACTCTATTTATCTACAATTAACACTATTAGAGAAGCCCTCTATGTTTCATATATGCTTCACGCAGTAGCATTTATTTATTGTAGAGTAGGTGTTCAAACCAGTATCGTGGAGAATTATTTTAGTAATATATGGGGCTCTATTAATAGACGTGTCTCAGCAACTACTATTTTACTAGACGGCTTATTTCTCACACTCCTCTCAATTCTCTGGATCAATGTGTTTACATTATCTTACTCTATTATACTCCTGGTATTATACATATTTACAGGCTTCTTATCCTATCTAATAATACCACAACCAATTCTAAGACTCACTAGGCTAGTAGAGAAGATAGAGAGAAACATTGCTGTAGGCTTAATTCCAATAGACAATTTACTAGTACTATCATCACTAGACCCTTATATGAACACTACACAGATAAAGACGCGTTCACTATATAGGAGAATTAGTAGTGGATTAGGTTTAATTATAATTTCACTAGTACTCTTTAGAATTAGTAGTGAATACTTATTTACACCACTACCATATATACTTATAAACATGATGAGTCTAAGTACTGAGAGTATATTAATGCTATATGGGCTTGGTAAAATCTTAGCTTCAATTCTCCTAGCTCTAATACCATTGAGTAAGATTAATAATAGAATATTTAGCATTGCTATTGCAATTAGAGTATTTAGTGTTTATACACTATTAGCTATAAAACTACCTAGTCAAGTACTCTCAATACTTTTATCTCTAATCTATGTATGTGGAGTCGTAATAGATATCTCTATATATACAACTTACTTAAAAATCACAGGTGGTGAGAGAATTACGGCATATACTATGCTTGGTGAAATAGCAAGTTTTATTGGTGCTTTAACTTCTTCACAAGCACTCAGAACTCTGGGTTTAACATATCTCTCACTAACTATAGGAATATTAAACACAATATCCCTACTAATACTATTAAAACTCTGAGAACAATTGAGAGTGTCCTGTGAAATTAAATATACTCTATGCATGTGTACTCTCTAGTTCTCTCATAATAGACTTATATGTCTTAGGTTCCCTCTTCTCAGCAACAAATTCTATAATTATGTGTTTAAATCTGGGTTCAATAGAGCGCACAATGTTCTCTATTCTAGTTGAGAGTTCTTCGGTATCAATAACGTCTAAGCTCTTATCAACTTCTACTTCGAGTATAAGCATATATTCATCTCCCGTGATCATCATTGCATTAAACACATTTACGTCTCTTACCTCAGGTATACTAAGCACTTTTTCAAGAACACTCTTCAATACGCCTCGAGGCGGAGATCTTCCCACAAGTACCTGGTAGTATTTATAACCTATTGAAAGAGCAGATATTAAAATAACTAGTGATATTATTATCCCACCAGTAACGTCAAGTATAACACTCCCAGTAAATAGTACTAATAGGGCAAGTATACTTGCAGATAAATCACTAATAGCATCTAGTAGAGTACCCTCTAATGCTGGGTCATTAGAATTCCCTCTTAAAACTCGATAAAGTAGAATTAAACTCACTAAGTTAATTATAAACGCTATTGTGAAGAGGACACGGGCTGTTCTCCCCGAGTAAACCATGTACTCTCCGCTGAGAGCCCCTGCAACCTTGTAAATAGCACTTGAAAAGATAACACCACTAAAGATAGATATAGCTATTAAGCCTAAGACATATATAGCTCTACGAGTACCATAGGGGTAAGTAATACTACTAGACCTATTACTCAATTTTAGGCCTAATAATATTAAGCCTAATCCAACCGCGTCGCCAAGATCATTGAGCATATCTACAAATACACTTGCAGAATTAGTCCAAGTAGTACTAGTAGCTTTTAAAATAGCTGAGAGTGCGTTTACAAAGAACATTATCCATACTATATGCAATTCTCAGATTTCACCAGGTTACATATTTAATGTGTAGAAAGCCTTTTTAAATCTAAATCAAGATGAATACGCGTGAGAAATGAATAGTTCACTAATATCTAGAACTTCACAATACACTTCTAACTATGTTTAAAACAAGTTCTCTACTAGTAGGAAATGGTATTAATACATGATATCTCTCACTAATAGTTTTCATAATGAAATCTACAGTTCTCTCAATATCCTCCCCTCTAATACCATAATCACTAAGTCTTTCACTAAATCCATGGGTTTCTTGAAATTCCTCTACCACTCTCTTAGCTTTCTCTGCATCTTCACTAGTGGGCTTAATAGAGGGATCTAGGTTTCTCAATAGTCTAGCAGATATCTCTGGGACCGCTCTATGAGTATAATACACTATCATAGGTCCAAACATTGCAAGTCCTGCACCATGAGGCAACTCTGGATTTAAACCACTAAAACCATGCTCTATTGCGTGATTTAAGTGAGATCCACCGGCAATATCTGCACTAATACCAGCCAGCATAGAGGCGTAGAGTAACCTAGTTCTAGCCTCTAGATTACTAGGTTCTTCAATAGCTCTCTTCAAATGCTCTTTAATATTACTTATTGCCATTTCAGCGAGAGATATTACTAGTAGATTTGTCCTCTTCGATGTAGCTGACTCATATGCATGATAGAAGGCGTCTATTGTAGTATATAACGTCTGCTTAGTACTCAGCGTAGTAGTATATGTAGGGTCATCAAAGCTCACTAAGGGATATCTAGCTACAAAACCACGTTTTTCAATAGTACCACTCAGTGTTAATACAGCAAACCTATTTACTTCAGATCCTGTGCCATGAGTTAAATTAATAATAATTAGTGGGAGAGCCTCAGAAGTGTTTATCCCCTTAACCATGATGTCTTCTGCTTTAACATTACTTTTAGCGCTGATAGAGGATACTTTAGCAACATCAATAACACTACCACCACCAATGCCTATAATAGCATCTGCTCTAGTGTTCTTCGCTATTTCTGCAACAATATCAGCTGTTTTAGTGTCTGGATTTGATTTCACATTATTGTAAATAGTATAGTCTATACTATATTCTCTAAGAGCCCTCTCTACATCATTTAGAGCTCCTGAAATAAGTGCAGCACTCCTACTCGTCACTACTAGTACTCTACGATAACCCTGAATTTTACTAGTTAAATGTCTTCTTAAAACCCCTGGGCCAAAATATACTTCTACCTCTCCATATTTAAATTTAAAAATACTACTCCACAATTATATCACTCTACCCTAGTTCTTATCTATAACTACATAACTATTCACGTGTACAAGCCCATAGACTCGGGATATTGCCTCTATAAGGCCGAAGAAAGGTACTAGTAGTATCATGTATGGCTTACCGGAATTATAGACTCCATAAATATATGTACCAGCGTAGTATAAGCCTGCTGGTACAATAAACCACATATATCCAATGTAATATATTGCTGGTAGTAGTATTATTAATAATAATACTCCAATTGTAAAAGTAAAACCCCTAATTATAATTACTATTTTCATTAGTAATGGACAACTCTTCATGCCACTCACAATACCTTTAAACCATCTACCACGCTGAGTAATAAGGTCTTTTACACTATTAGGGCTCTTTATTGAAACCCTCGTATTAGACTGCCATGTCTTATAACCTCTTTTAACAAGTTCTTTAGCAAATTCAAAGTCCTCTGTAAGCGTCTTCTTAGAGAAACCTATTTCTCTAAGCACACTACCTTTAACTATTAATAGATCTCCATGTAACCCGAGGAGAGGTTTACCTAGGAGACCAGTAAATAGCCTGAAAACAAATAAGTCATCTACAAATCTAATCCAATCCATAACATAGGCAGTAACACTCCTACCAGGACGTGGTACGAGAACACCGTTTGCAGCAACATAATTTAACTCCTCATAAGCCGGGATCTCGTAGAGGAAAGAGTCATCAAGTATTAAATTATCATCATCTATAAATACATACCACTTAGAGGAATCTACACAACACTCTGTAAAATACTGTAACGCTCTACCCTTACCAGTAAGGTCTCTCCTATAACTCGACGGCACTACAACAAGATCTACTCCTCTAAACTCTCTAAGCACTGGGAGTAGTGGAGCCTCTTCATCAACAACTAAAACCACTCTACCATACTTCTTAACATGGTAATCTAAAACCTCATATAATGAATTTTTAACTCTTTCATCAGCCTTAGAGACAATAACTATTTCTACATTATTAGCCCTAGTACTACTCCTCCGAGGCTTATATACAGCATAGCTAATAGCACCCATAGAAACTAAGAGCGAGTAGCTAAGAGTACTAAGCAATACTAATGCTATAACGCCATCTACAACACTACTTTTAACCACAATATCCTCCTCTACTAGTAAGTCACAGTAATTATAAAATATTTAAGAATAATAAATGTGAAATCACCTCACTAAATACTCTTAGATGACAAATACTAAGAGGATTAAAATTTAAAGTTCTATTTTAAACTAAGATCTCTTCTCATATTTCGATAATCTCTCATATACCTCTCTTAGCACCTCTTCACTAGAGAACTCTATTTCAACACGATTATCATATTTCTTAACTACAACACCTTCTAATGGGTTTCTCGGAGGATCTGGTAGTAGTGGTGAGGGTTTTTCTCTACCTAGATATATCCATCTAATTCTCTTACCTCCACTTCTCTCAACTCTATACCAATACCTTCCATAATAGTAGTATTTAAGTACAGTTCCATCTAGTAATCTCCTAGTAGACATATGTATAGGCTTTAAGTAATACCCTGTATCCTTAATTCTATTATTATACTCATGTATCTCTGAGAGCATTTCAGCAAAAACCATATTTAACTTAATAAACATAACTGTAGATTCTTTTAAAACCAACTTACTACTACTGATCTCTTTAGCAGCACACATAGGCAACTTCCTAGTTAGTGAGTTAACTATGAAAAAATTATAAGCTTTAAACACCTCACAATATAGAGGATCACTTAAAAACGAGCTTTAAATTAGAGTTAAAAACTATCTACTTTACCTAGTCTTTACTCTAAACCCACTTAAATCACTAAGTTGCTTTAATTCACTTTTATTTAACTGGTCTAAATTTACAACCATAGTATATAACGCCTGTTTTATCTTCTTCACCAATTTTTCTAAAAACTGCTTCAACCACTGTACCTATATCTATTTCTTCTGGTGAGCAGTCAACGATTTCAGCTGTTAATTTACATCCATTTTCAAGCTCTACTATAGCTACTATGTAAGGGCCTTGTTTTTCTCTCTCTACCGGTGGATTTCTAACGACGGTGTAAGAGTATATTTTACCTCTCTTAGGTAACTCTATATCTCTAAGTTCTCTACCACCACATTGAGGACAGATCTTTCTCGGGCCAATGAATACTCTTCCACATTTTAAACACTGAGTTCCTATTAACCTATATCTTCTTTCAGCTAATTGCCATATTCTCGGCGCTTTAGGCACTGACATAATACTCACCTATATCACCTCTTATTCCCAAAAATATGAATAACACATGAAGCCCCAGAACCACCAATGTTCTGTGTAAGACCTATTTCTGCATTTGAAACCTGCCTTTTACCAGCATCATTGCGTAATTGTAATACTATCTCTACTATTTGAGCAATACCTGTTGCACCAGGTGAATGTCCTCTAGCTTTTAAACCACCACTAGTATTTACAGGTATTTTACCACCTAACTCAGTTACCCCTTCATCAATTAACTTACCTCCTTCACCCTTCTTAACAAAACCAAGGTCTTCATATGCTAAGATCTCTGCTATAGTGAAAGAGTCGTGGACTTCAGCAACATTAATATCTTTAGGCTCTACTTTAGCCATTTTATAAGCCTCTCTAGCAGCTAGAACAATAGACTTAAAAGTCGTTATATCGTCTCTATCGTGAAGAGCTATAGTATCAGTTGCTACACCACTACCTAGCACATATACTGGTGTATCTGTAAATTTCCTAGCTATATCAGACCTCGCTATTATAGCAACAGCTGCACCATCACTAATTGGTGAGCAGTCGAGAAGCCTCAGTGGATCTGCTACTAGAGGAGAATTAAGAACATCTTCTATAGATATTGGCCTCTGAAACTGCGCCTTTGGATTATAAGACCCATGTTTATGATTCTTAACAGCTACTTTAGCTAATTGCTCTCTTGTAGTACCATATTGCTTCATATGTCTCTTAGCTATTAATGCAAATAGAGCTGGAAGAGTCATTCCATAAAAAGCCTCCCACTCTCTATCAGCTACAGATGCCAAGTGATGTATAGACTCACCATGTGTCACATCACTCGTCTTCTCAACACCACCTACTAATACAATGTCATAGAGACCTACAGCTACTGAGATTACTCCAAGCCTAAACGCCATTCCTGAAGATGCACATGCAGACTCTATTTTTAATGATGGTGTCCCCGGAATCCCTAAGTAATCTGCTAATAGTGGACCCAAGTGTTCTTGTTCAACCCAAAGACCTGAACCCATATTGCCAATAAACATGGCTTTAATATCCCTTAGATCTACTTGTGCATCTTCAATAGCCTCTAATGCTGCTTCAACAAATAGATCTCTTAACTGCTTATCCCAGTGTTCACCAAACTTAGTCATACCTACTCCTATTACAGCTACCTCCCCCCTCATACTCATAACCCATAGATCTTGTTAGAGAATCTTAGATATGTTGCATAATCAATGTACTTTTTCCTATTGACGTAGTAATCTACTGTAGGAGCTAACTTCTTCTTCTCCTCTATAGCCTCTTGAGTTACTATACTAAAGGCGTCTGCACCAGCACCTGATCCATATGAAACTAACAGTATTCTCTGACCAGGTTTAGCTATATCTAGTACTCTCGAAAGCCCGGTTAGCGATGATCCTGAGTAAAAGTTTCCAACTAGTGGTGATAAAAGCCCTGGTTTAACTTGTTCAATCTTAAAACCTAGTTTCAAGGCAACTCTAATAGGAAATGTCCCATTGGGTTGATGTGGTATAAAGTAGTCAAAATCACTTGGTTTAAAACCCTCTCTCTCCATTAGCTCTTTAGCAGCTAATGTAATGTGTTTAAAGTAAGCTGGTTCACCTGTAAATCTACCCATGTGTCTTGGGTATTTAATTTCATCTCTCCTCCAGAAGTCAGGGGTATCTGTAGCAACAGAGTATTGAGCTTCAAAATAGGCAACACTACTATTAGATTTAGGTCCAATTATAAAAGCAGATCCTCCAGCGCTCGCTGTATATTCTAACACGTCACCTGGCCACGATTGAGAAGTATCAGCACCTATAGCTAAACCATATTTAATCATCCCACTAGCTACTTGAGCTATAACAGATATAAGAGCTTCAGTCCCCGCTTTACATGCAAATTCATAATCAGCAGCTCTAATAGTCACTGGTGCACCTATAGCAGCTGCAACTATAGTTGCTGTTGGTTTTACAGCATAAGGCTTAGACTCAGAACCCACATATATTGCACCAATATCCTTAGGATTAACTTCAGGAGCCCTCTTCAACGCGTTCCAAGCAGCATTAATAGCAATAGTCACTTGATCTTCATCTGGACCCTTCACAGAGATCTCTTCAACTTCTAACCCCTTCTTAACTACTACAGGATCCTCTCCCCACGCCTTAGCTATGTCATCAAGTTTAATTCTATAAATAGGAATATATGAGCCCCAACCATATATAGCTGGAATTCTCTCCCCAAAATTCATAAGAAGACACCTGTGAATCATAGTGTGTATTAAGTAAGCAGAGTCATTAGATTAGTAGTGAGTTTTAGAGAAATTAGTGGGATTAATGAGTAATGTATTAGTGTTATTGTTAATATTGAATTATTTTCTCCAAGATCTCTTAGAAACAATTGTTCACATCGGGATTCATAGTGTATTACACTACTCATATATAATCACCTTTGCCTTGTTCTTATAGTAGATCAGTGTTTTAAACATTTAGTCTTGTCATGTTGATGAGGAATAGACTTATTCTAGTAGTTACATAAATTTCTCGTAATACATGACATATATTAAGAAGACTTCAGAGGATCAGTCCATGGGAGTACTATCATCACTCTAAGACCGCTAATTTCATCATACCTCATTCATAAAAAATCTACTAAAAACCTATAAAGATTTAGAGAATTATAAATAAATGTGTAGTATTAATTAGACTTTTAACTATAAGAGGAGAAGTTGATCATGATTAATATGTCTTACACCATTATATTCTGGTTCAGCTATGAAAGCTTCATACCCGCTTTTAATTAGCTCATTAATTATGAACTTTGCCATGCCCTTAGACGCTAAACCTATTACAGCTCCACCTCTACCTGCACCAGTGATTTTAGCTCCTAGGGCGCCGAGATCTAGGAGTTTATAGATTAATTCATCACATTGTTTACTTGAAGCACCCATAGACCATAATAATCCTTGATTTACTAACATGAGTTCTCCTAGGAGTTTTTTATCACCGCGTTTAATGGCTTTTAAAGCTGTTCTTACAATTTCTCTTCCAGCCTCATATATGTGTTTCGCCACTCTCTTAATTCTCTCATATCTCCCTAATACATCTCTTACAATTACACCTGTACTTCTCTTAATACCAGTGTTAACGATTATTAAGCTGAGGTCTATGGGTAATTGTAGATCATCTAATAATCTAAATTCTCCACGTCTATAGTATAATAGGCCTCCATAAGTAGCTAGTGTAGTATCTACGCCACTAGGCCTATAATGTACAGCTTTCTCAGCCTCATGAGCTATTTTTCTAACATCTTCTTTTGTGAATTCTACATTAAGTAATCCTAGTGTAGCATGTACTAGAGCTACTGCTACAGCAGCTGAAGAACCTAGTCCTGACGCTATTGGTATAGGGGAATCTACATAGATATCTAAACAAACACTTTTCCCTGCAAATTCTTCTATATGTTCAATTGCCTCGTCAAAGAGAGCTCTATATTTAGAGCCTTTTTCTAATACTCCTAGTTGAGTTGAATAGATCTTATTAGACCCCTCTTTAACACATACTTTAGCATATCTACTAATTGCAACTCCAAGACCAGGCTTACCCTTAACTACGAAGTGCTCGCCGAAGAGAATTATTTTGGCTGGTGCAATACTACATCTCAAAACTAAACCCCTAATTATATAGACTTAAGCTTACAACAACCTGGCTCTTAGAGGGTTATATTATAATTTGAGTTTAAATATTTACACTATATGCTAGTGTAGAGTGGTAATGGTGTTTAATCATGAGCTCTAAGCAACAAGGATTTGATATATCTTCACTTTTCCAAGAGAGAGCTAGGAAGAAACTCAGCAACTTTAAAAACAGGATCTTAGTTGTTAGTGGTAAAGGGGGTGTTGGTAAGTCTTTTATAGCTTCAATGCTTGCAATAGCACTAGCTGAGAGAGGTAAGAGTATTGCATTATTTGATGCAGATGTATATGGCTCATCAATACCACTAATACTGGGATTACAGGGCATTAGACACTACATTGATGAAGAAGGTGAAATACTCCCTGTTGAAGGACCTCTTGGATTAAAAGTCGTAGCTATTAACTTAATGCTAGATACCCCTGAAACCCCTGTTGTGTGGCGTGGTCCACTAGCATCTAGAGCTATATTAGAGCTAGCTGCCAGAGTTAAGTGGGGTATTGGAGACTACTTAATAATTGATATGCCTCCAGGTACTGGAGACATAGCTATAACTATAGCTCAATTAATGCCTCCTGAAACACACGCAATAGTTGTAACAGCACCTAATATTTTAAGTGAAGTAATAGTTGCTAAAGCTGTGAATTTTACTGCTTCAATGAGAATAAGACTCCTCGGAGTAGTTGAAAATATGAGTTACTTTAAGTGTCCACACTGTGGCAGAGAGACAAGTATTATGGGTAGACTTAGTGGTGAACTACTCGCATCTAAATATGGAATTACACTACTAGCTAAGATACCATTAGAACCAGGAGTAAATAAGGCACTAGATACTGGTACTCCATACTTACTATTAGAGAAAGAAAGCGAGACTTCAAGGATCATTAGAGAACTCGCAGATAAAGTAATTAAATTACTCGAGAAATAACTCTCCTAAGCGTATAAATCCAGGTTAAACATATTCTTCCTGGGGGGAGGAGTGTTAGGGGTGTTAATTTGAGTGAAGAGTTGGGGAAAAAGCCTAATTGGCAGTTATTAAAAGAGGCTGCAGAATCCCTCTATAGGAGTGGTAAAACTAATTTTACACGTAAAGAACTAGTATCTGAGGTCTTAAAGAGAGATCCCTCTAGGTCAGAGATGAGTTTAGATTTTGAAATAGACCTTGTTACTGTTAATAGTGGTAGTAGAGAGAGATATAGAGATCCCGAGAAACTCTTCCTCTACAGGGTTGAAAGAGGTAAATATACTCTGTATAATCCAGAAGAACACGGCGACCTCGAAAAATATATTGGTTCTCAGAGACTTTTAACTATTAGTAGAAAACAACTAGTTGAAGAAGTATTAGAAGTACTTGAAAATCTAGGTTACGATGTAACAATTAATAAGACAACTAAGCCACTAGAACCAGACATTATTGCCGAGAAGAGTGAAGAAGAAGTTTCTGGAATATGGGTTATAGATCCAGCAGCACCCCTCTCAACACAATATAGGCAATTAGCCTATTCTCTAGGTTCATCACTATTAAATAAAAACTACAAAGACCACATTATACTAGTTCCAGGTGAACTCTACAAGAGAATACCACAAGAAATCATAGAGACACTTAAGAATATGAATATTAAATTCGCAACTATTAAAGAAGAACGTAAATACACAATACAACTATAAGTAACTATGCTGAAGGCTCTAACTTCTTCTTTAAAGCTTCACGAGCTTCTTCAAGTACAGCTTTAACTTCACTCGTAGTAGGTACACTGTAAGTTATATTAGGCGGTGATGTCTGAAGATCTGCTAGTTCTCTTACAGACTCCTCAAGATCTGCTAGTAATAAGCCCATTTCAGGTATATTTCTAATTATTGGTAGTTTTGATAACTCCTCGATAATGGGCTTTAACTCTAAAACTAGAGTATTAAATTCCCTCATTACTATAGCGTGTTGTAATGCAATATCTACTTTATCTAAGACAAGCTGTATAATTGCAAGATTTTTTAATAAACCCTCAAGTTTTACAGTCTCTTCAGCATATCTCTTAGCTAAATAGCTTTCACCTTTAGATTCTAATAGTAACATTCTAGCTTTAAGTTCACTTCTCCTCTCATCAAGCCTATTATATAGCCTACTAACACGATCTCTAAATAACCTCACAGTATAAAGTGTTTCAAAAGCTTTTTTCAAGGGGTCATTGCGTTTAAACACTAAAACACACCCTTAGTATTATCTACTACTATGTTTTTTAAGGAGTAGGCACTATGATGAAAAAGTATTATCTTAGCTAACTTGGAATTGTAGTAAACTTATATATTACTATTACACTATAAATTACCCCAGAATAATTCATGAAGTTTGCTTGGAGAAGTTCTCCTGTCTCCGGGTTTTTAAAGGGCTCTATTATGATAGCATAGGGTTCTAAATATGTGTCTCCTAATAACGGCCTCTCAGTAGTACAGCTAATATCTCCTGGATTAATCATTGTAGTGATATTTAATTTAAGAGTATCTTGTATCCGCTGCCTAGTGGTATAGTCTAGTGGCTGCATTGTCCCTGTAAACCAGCAGAAACGTGCAGTTTTATTCATATTATTAGCCCAGTATAGTGCAGCATCAACTATAAGTCTATATATTAGAGGAGTATTAATTGGGTTATTGAATTGTGGAGCTAATACTCCACCACCAATATTGTAGAGGTAGAGGAAATCATCTGTCTTAATATAGCTCACATTTATACCCTTACTATTTAACTCTTCAACAACAGAATTCCCTATTCTAATCATCCAGATACTCTTAGGCCAATCAACAATACCCGGGATAGCTCCTCCACCTATAATAGGCCATATCACTGTCTCATTGCCGAGATCAGATATAAACAACCCCTCAATAACCATGAGAAACGTGGTATTACTCTTTGCATTAAATAACTTAGCTAACTTAGCAGCCTGTTCTGTTGTATTAGAGAGTAATATTAATCCTATAATGCCTATTTGAGTGTTATTTATAGTTGAGCCATCTGCCGCTGAAGCTCTCTCACCGAGTACACTTATACCATAACCATAATCCCACCAGGAAATAACTAGTGAGCCTGGTGGAGTTGACTTAATTGCTTCAACAGCTTTATACCAGGAGTCGGTTGCAGCATTAATTCCACTAACTCCAGCTTTAAAAGTGTAGAGTATTTTTGAGTTTAAAGAATACTCAGTGTAAGCTGTATAGCTAGTATTAGCAAATATTGCTATTAATAAGAGTAATATGAAGATCCTAGTATAAAGCCCTGTTTTTACCACTCTCTTAGCCTCTCTACGAGCTCTCTTCCCACGAGCTTTCGTAGTATAATGTACTATTTGAGGTGTGAGTTTAGATATTAATAACCCTATGAAACAACTTGAAACTAAAACACCAAAATATGCTGCAGCACCAATCATGTATACTGCATTTAAATATGAGTAAAATGCAATTGCAAAAGCTAATGCTACATATACTTTTTCAGGAGTACTCTTATATAGTAAATAGAAGATCCCAAGTATACTCATAAATAGTGGTGAAGCAAAAACCAAGGGGGTTATATAAGCACCCCAAGATTGTAGCATACGCATAAGTGTAGCTATATTTGAGAGTGGTGATTGGTGTTCAGCAATACTCTCAACAAGTGGTTGTACAGGTATAAATCTAAGACCTAAAGCCCAGGCTAATCTACCACCAATCGGCAGTAATCCTTTAACTATTAATACAGCTCCAGCAACTAATAGAACTAGTAATAATAATATATATCTACTAGTTGTTAATATTGCTTTTTTAAACTTTAACTTCTTATATTCAACTCCCAGGTAATAATATAGTAGAGCTAGTAGTGATGCACCTATAAAAACCCAGCCTAATCCACGCGGGTTAAGCGGATATATACCTAAATTACTCGCATTTGTAGGTGATGGTATCTCAAATACCTGGGCGAGAACTACTAATAATATATTGTAAAACACAAAGTTCTTAGTTAAATAAGACTTAACTATTATTGGTGAAAATACTATAAAAGCTACTACAGTGCCTAGTATAAAGACATATCCTCCCCAAAGCCAACCTACATGTGCTAGAAATAATGCTGCTAAAATAGTGTATAGTAATAGTCTACTATGCGGAGTACTAGTAGTAAGCCCCTTAAGCATTTTAGCATAAAAATACACAAATAGTAGAATAAATACTGCTGCAACACCCTCTTTCTCCACATATCCAATAACAGATCTCTCAACAGCTGATGGTAAAATAGCCATTAAAAATGATGCAACAACACCTGTAATCCTACTACCAGATACTTCTTTAGCTGCAAAATATGCTACAATTACAGCTATAGACGCAAAGAAAACTGGTTGAAGAGCAGCCCACTCCTTCAGAGTAAGACCTGTAAACTCTATAAGTCTATAGGTAATAGCTATCCAGAGTGGTAGAAAAGGATAACTAGTATATATGAAATCCCTACCCCAAGGATACCAGAATATATGGGTATCTGGATTACTCCTAGTTAAAGTATACCATGAAAACAAACCATTCTCATAGACATATTTAGCCTGCCAATATTCAATATAACTATCAAATTCAAAAAACTCAAATTTATTTAAACCAAATGAAACACTACGTATTACTAATGCGAGAACTACTGAGACAACTAATAACACTATTGTAAGTACTCTCTGAGCTCTCGTAGACTCATAGACGCGTCTAATTACAACACTAATCCTCCTACTTAATTCCCTAATATTCACACTAAGACACCCAATACTATGGTCAAGACACTAGTATTTAACACTATATTTAAACTTACAAGAATATTTAATCACTATAAACACTACTAATAATCTCAGCTCAAGGTATTATTAAAGCTAAGAGTGCTTTTTGTGCATGTTTCCTGTTTTCAGCTTGATCCCATACAACACTCCACTTACCATCTATAACTTCATTTACTACTTCTTCACCTCTCTTAGCCGGTAGACAATGCATGAAAATAGCATCTGGCTTAGCTCTCTTCATTAAGTCTACTGTAACTCTATAAGGCTCAAGATCTCTCACTCTCTTCTCGCGCTCTTTCTCTTGACCCATACTAACCCAGACATCAGTATATACTACATCAGCCCCTTCAATAGCCTTATAAGGATCTCTTTCAATCTCAAAAACACCCCCATTTGGTGCAGCGTATTCTTCAAATAACTTAACTACACTTGGATGTGGTTCATAGCCTTTTGGAGAAGCTATTGTGATCTTACCTCCAAGTAATCCAATAGCAAGCATTAAGCTGTGTAAGACGTTATCTCCACCATCACCAATAAACACTATCTTCAACCTAGTAATATCTCTATTCTTCTTCTCCATAATTGTAAACACATCACTTAAAGCTTGACATGGATGATGTAAATCGCTAAGCCCATTTATCACTGGAACTCTACTATACTGGGCTAATTTCTCTAGTTTCCAGTGTTCATAGACTCTAGCCATTATTCCATCAACATATCTTGATAATACTCGAGCAGTATCCTCTATAGTCTCTCCCCTAGCTAATTGCAATTCACTAGAACTCAAATATAATGCATCACCACCAAGCTCTCTCATAGCAGTCTCAAAACTAACCCTAGTCCTAGTACTAGGCTTCTCAAAGATCATCGCTAAATGTCTCCCAACTAAAACAGGTATTACTTTTTCACCTGCAAGATACCTCTGCTTAAAGTTAAAAGCCGTATCAATAATAAACAATAACTCCTCTCTAGAAAACTCTGTTAATGTGAGAACATGACGACCCTTTAAACTCGTGACCATAGTTTCCTCCCCAACTCCTCACCTATGGTAAAATAGTAATTCAGTGTAGTTAATATATAGTTAATGTGTTGAGATCTAAATAGATCCTTGCTAAAGTTCCTTATGTAACTATATGTACTAATTGTAGAATTCAACTAGAACATTAGTTAAATAGTTTTTAGTTCTTTACTAGATTAAATATACTTGGTGTTTTACATTTGTCTGGTAGAAAAGTCGGTATTTATATTCCGAGCGAACTTGAACAGCAATTAAGGGTTTTAATAGAGAAACGTGGTATTAGTAATATTAGTCAAGCTGTTCAAAAGGCACTTAGATTATATCTTTCAGAGATAAGTATGCAAACTGCCTGTATAGTTACAGGCTCTATTACTATACTCTATAATCACGAGATAGGAGATATTGATTCTGTATTAACAGATCTACAACACGAATTCATGGATATAGTGCTCTTTGCAACTCACATACACCTAGATAGAGAGAAATGTCTTTTAACAATTGCTGTTAAAGGTCCTAGTGAGCGGGTAGAAGAATTTACTAGTAGAATTACTAATTTACGTGGAGTATTATTAGTTAAACCAACAATACTATGTATTAGCTAGTTTCCCTAGATCTTCAATAAAACTCACTGTAATGTCGAGGAGTTTCTCAATATCTTCTCTACTGTGAACTAGTGAGGGTAAATAGTGAACTACTCTCTCACTCATATAGACTACGCCATGTATTCTACTATATAAATGTAACGCTCTCTCAACAAGCCTACTCCACCTAGCCTCATAGACCTCTCTCGCTGTTCGAGGCCTTTTATTTGTAAAGTGTATTCCACTCAGTGAAGCTGCACCAGTAGTCCAACATTCAACACTATTCTCCTCGCAAGCCTTTTGAACTCTACTCCTAAACTCACTCCATAATCTATTAGACTCCTCATAGAGATACCTGTTCTCATAAAGATATTTGACTAAAGCGTGGCCAGCTATAATGCTCATAGGGTTTGCTACATATGTACCTCCGTGAAATACCCTCATAAATGGCTCTGGGTGTTTCAAGTGATCCATTAACTCCATTATATCTGATCTCGCTGTGACAGCGCCAATAGCGCCAACACCACCACTAATAGCCTTACCGAGAACAACGATGTCAGCTTTAACACCATAATACTCTTGTGCACCGCCAAGTGCTAGTCTAAAACCAGTAATAACTTCATCAAAGACTAGTAAAGCCCCATACTCCTCTGTGAGTTTTTTAGCTCCACGTAGATACCCGGGTTCAGATTCAAGACAACCAGCAGCACCCATAACTGGCTCTACAATGAATGCTGCAACTTCATATTTTCTCAATACGTCTTCTAATGCATCAAGGTCATTGTATGGGACAACAAGCGTGTATAATGTAGCCTCATCTAATAGCCCACTAGATTCGGGTTTAACATATGGATATGTTACAGCTTTATGTAAGCCATCATAGCCCCCATGCCATCCACCTTCAACTTTAACAATATATTTTCTCCTCGTGTATGCTCGAGCTAATCTAACAGCATATATATTAGCCTCAGTACCACTATTAGTAAACCTCACCATTTCTACTCCAGGTATTATTTTAGTGAGAAACTCAATGTATTCAACTACATAGGGGTGTTCAAAACCTATATGACTACCAATTTCTAGAACTCTCTTTACAGCCTCAACTACAACAGGGTGTAAGTGGCCTAATAATTGAACACCATGACCCATCCAGAAATCCACGTACTCGTTACCGTCAACGTCATAAACCCTTGTACCCTTAGCTCTCACAATGTATAGTGGGTGTGGAGACATATATCTAAGAGCATAGCTTACACCAGCAGGCATGTATTTTAATGACTTCTCATATAGCTCTCTACTCTTCCTAGTCTTAGCAATATATTCCACTTCAAGTCTTCTTGTTAACTCAGAGAGTTTCTCATCAATATGCTTCAAGACCCTACACGCTAAACCTAATTTTTAATGGTAATAACTCAGTAACTAGTCTTAAACCCGGTGGTAACTGGAGTATTTTCTCAGCTGTATTGACAACTATAGATGCTGTACCGAGATCTCCAGGTGTGCCAGTACTCTTCCATTCAACAGTATACTCCCTGCTCTTTATAGCAATATAATCATACTCTGGTGCTCCAACATAAGCATAGAGCTCTAATCTAATAACCTCTTTATCACCAACATAGCCAACACCACGACCCACAATACCCTTATTTAAACCCCTCTCAACTCTAATACCAGCTGACTCTACAGACTCTTCAGCTATAACAGGCTCTTGATACTCCTCTACACGTGTCAAATTTAAATCTCCAGCTTGCGCTATCAAATATACTGATTCAGCATAGCCAACATGACCAGTAATCTCACCCCTACTAAGCATTTCTCTAACAACATCAGGCTTTACACCTACACCAATTTTCCTTCTAAAAGGCTCTCTCCTCTTAGCTGCATCAAGACTCCTCACAGCCCTAATCCACGTCACATTAGGAGCACTTGAAGCTAATAGAACTACTAGTGTGTCAAAAATAAAACCAGGATTTATACCAGTACCAATAACTACAACACCATAAGTCCTAGCTAACTCATCAAGCCTCCTAGCGAGAACAGGATACCTATAATATGGATATGCAAGTGTCTCACAAGTTGAAACAACATTAACACCCATCTCAATAACAGAAGCTATTTGAGGATAAACCCTATCGAGATAAGAGCCTGTAGCGTGAATAACTACATCAGCAGTCTCAAGGACACCAACTCCCTTAGAGACTTCAACACCAATTCTACCAATACCGAGAATTTCACCAACATCTCTACCAATAATTCTCTCATCAATATCAACAACACCTACAATATCATGACCACGCTCAATTAAAAGCCTAGTAACTAATTTACCAATAGCTCCAAACCCATAAACCCCAATCCTCATTAAAACCACCGTTTAAACTAAAAATACTTTTGAAATTAAAAATACTACTCTTCAAGCTCAACTAATCTCTCAAAACACTCTACAATAGTATATATCAATGTAACCCCTATAATCAGGATCATTAATGGCGTGTAATCTAGAGAAGCCTCTACAATTACACTACCATATCTTACACTAGTACTAATTACAACACCTAAAACCCCCACCATAATATATAATGTGAGAAGAGAACTCAAAACACTAAAAATAATTCCAATAAACGGCTTAACACTCGAAGATACTACACCTAGACTTATAAAGACACCTAATATGAGTATAGCTAAGTGTAATGGCTGCTCAAATGGTACTTTAAGAACACTACTTATAAGCCAAGGTATTAAAACCCAGAATACACCATAGTATATTAAGCCTTTAAAAACCCCGAGTAAAACATTCTTAATTACTTTACGCCACAAAATAAAACACCTAATATTTAAATTTTAAAACCACTTTGTAAAAGCCACCAATACTAGCCTCTAACCCCCTAACACCCTCCTCTAGATCCTCCATTGTGAGCATAATTTCCCGTGTATACACAACTCCCTTATTAATATAATCAAATTCTAATAGTTTACTGCCAATTTGAATTTTAACGTTTTTAAGTGGAATACTTGAACAATATGATAATGTAATATTTACTTTAAACACCTCACTATCAATATAACTAGCATTTCCAAATCTTAAAACAATACACTCAGGATTTTGAAATACATCCCATACAAAAACTAGTAGAGGTAGGAGTAGTAGTATTGAGATAAAAAACACCGTTACTACCAATATGTATTTAAAACCAGTAAACACTAAGATCACTCCATAGAAGCAGCTACTTTAATAAACTAACGCCATGTTTTAACAATATACTAGCAGCCCATACAATTAAGCCTAGAAATCCTAATCTTAGTGCTAATTCAACAAGCACGTTCATAAGTGAAGAGATCAATTCTTCCAGCGAAGAACCCTTAAGCTCAGGAAGCTTATATGTGTAAAATGCATTAAAAGCTACAAATATAGCCATTAGAATTATCAATACACCTATTATTAATAAAATAAGACCCATACTCCTATTACTTAGAGATAGAGATATTTGCTTATTCACAAATACACCTCATTCCCTAATATAGAATACTACTAGTTAATAAGCTTATTGTTCACGTTATGATATCGAGAAGCTTATTTACAACTTCAATAGCACTTCTCCCTAAAACCCTGATCATGGGTTCTTTACCTACATCTCCAATATCATATATGACATCTGGCACTCTACCAGTTTTTTTCAATGCTTCTCTAAGTATCCAGGGCATAGTTGCCCCTTCAATACTCCTGATCTCTTCTGGCTCAGCTCTCCTATCAACAAATACTACTGAGTAGCCTTTACTCTTAGCTCTTGCAACTAGATCCTCAGAATACCTAATGTTTACAGCTGCTCTAATAGAGGGATCTGTTCTCATAGCCTCTAACACTAGCCTCGCAAGGTGACTTGAAGCACCAAACTCCACAGGGCCAACTACCATTAGTTTATCACCAGCTCTCACTATACGTCCTTTAACACCAGCAACATCATTTACGCTAACAGCGTATTTAGAGTCTAAAGCTTCAACTACATTAATACCTACTTCAGGAGTATACTTCAAGACTCTACTAGAATTTTCAAGTAGTATTTTAACAGCTTCTTCTACACTGCTGAGAACTCTAAACTTCTCAGCTGGTATTTCAAGCCACGCCATGGGGTTTACTGGGCAATGACCTTTACCAATTCTCAACCCATATTTAATAGCCCAAACTATGAATTCTTTAGCTTTACCCACAGCATCAACTATATCTAGTCCTCTAGCTAAATGTGCAGCTATAGCAGCTGAGTAAGCACAACCACCACCATGAGTACAACCTTCAACTCTCTCAGACTCATAGTGGTAAAATCCTCCACGATAATATAAAACATCAATAACCCTCTCACTTCTCAAGTGGCCGCCTTTAACAACCACAGCTTCAACACCATATTTCTCAGATATCACTCTAGCAGCTCTCTCAGCATCCTCAATACTCTGAATCCTCAAACCCGAGAGTACTTCTGCTTCAGGTGCATTAGGTGTTACTATTCGTGCACGAGGTAAAAGCTTTGATGTAAGTGTCTCTATAGCATCTTCTCTGAGTAATCTAGCACCAGATTTAGCAATCATAACCGGGTCTACTACAAGTGGTATTTTAAAATCACTAATAGCCCTCACAACACTCTCAATAATTTCACTATTACTAAGCATACCAGTCTTAGCTGCATCAACACCCATATCTTCAACTACAACTTTAATTTGCTCATATACAAACCAACCAGGTAGATCAAAAACAGCTGTAACACTATAAGTATTTTGAGCAGTAACACTAGTAATAGCTACTACGCCGTGAACACCTAGAGCACTAAAAGTCTTTAAATCAGCCTCAATACCAGCACCCCCACCAGAATCACTACCAGCAATAGTCATAGCAACTGGAACTCTACGCATAAACAACCCCTCCCAATAACTCTAATACACTGTGCTTTTAAACTACCTAATCTAGATAACAGTATTCTGTGGACATAATAAATAACTATATAACCACCTCCACAAAAGTTAAAAAGAAAACTAGTTGAAAGAATTAAGAGACTCGGCATTAACATATCTAAATTTCTACGGAGAAACTCGAAGAAGAAAGAGGAGAAATAAAATTAATCAACCAGAGACTTGAAAACCTCAAAGAAATCCTAAATGTAATTAACATTGAAAAAATCTTAAACACGTGAGAGAAGATAAGGAGATACACTGACAACTAATTATCTCTTTGAATCTTCCTCGCTCATTAAAGCATTGAAGTTAAGAAAAACCACTCCACTCACTAGGAACTACATATAGTAGCTTACAATCTATGAAGTCTTAAACGCCGTCTGGAAAGAAACACTCTTATTAGAGATGCTCCAAGAAGACGTGGTGTTAAAACTTGTAGAAGTATTACGAAAAAAGTATTAGTGTCGAAGAACTTTTAACCATTTAAATAATTAATAGAAATAGGTCTTGAGAATTATTAGTTACTTAAACCCTGAGAGTAAGTTATAGGGAAATGTAATTAACCAAAATAATTCTCTAAGTACTTGGTGTATGTTTTTGATTAGTTGCAATGATCTTAAAGAATCTACTTCTAGGTTACAACAATCTGGTTTAAGTGTTATTGATGTTTTTAGTGTTACTCTCGCCTCTCTCACAGAGGGGGTTGGTCGTGTTGCATTATCTAAGATGTTAGGTCTCACTGAGAGGACTGTGAGAAAAATTACTATGTTATTAAAGATTGGTGAATTACATTGGCTTAGTAGTCTTCTCGAAAAAATCACTATTAATAATATTAATGCCCCATGGCTTACATGTAAACCTGTACTCTATGGGGGGTTTAGTGAAGAATTACTTAATATTGTGAGTAGAAGAATTGTTTTACTCCGAGATTTTATTATTATTTCGAGTAGAGAGCCTGGTAAAGTAGAAGTTCTCGGCGTCCTCATAAATGGTGATCTAGCCTACCCTGGACTTGTAGGAGAATATTGTGAACCATACTTAAAACTCAGAGAAATTTTACCGAGGACTAGTGGTCTCCTCGTGTGTTGGAGGAATTATAAGAGGTATCTCGATGACTCTGTTCTCCTAGTTTCACTAGCTTATCTCTGTGAATATTCTGATTTAATGGGAGGAGAATGTGTAATTCACCGAGAGAAATACTCGTGAAGGAGACATTATAAACACTCTCCAATATACCAGTATTCTTAAGTAATTCTTCTCGAGGACCAGTAAAAACTACTTCACCACGTGATAACACTATGAAATAGTCACATGTTATTGAAGCAAATATGGGATCATGTGTGGAGAGTATAATTGTTACTCGACTAGAGATCTCTCTGAGAAAATTAGATAACCAGATCTTAGAGTAAACGTCGAGGTGGCTATCAGGCTCATCTAGTAGTAGTATCCTGGGATCTTTCACTAAAGCTGCTGCGAGAACAACTCTCTGTAATTCACCAGCACTAAGTTCACTAAGCCTCCTACTAAGTAAACCCTCTAATCCAAGTTTCTCAGCTATTTCATATACTCTCTTAATATCATCTTCACTTGTAAAAAACCCTCTTGAAACAGGATATCTAGAATATACAAGTACATCTAGTACTGTAACTCCTAGTAAGTCTTGTTTTTCTATTGTTGAAGAATATGAGAGTATTCTCCTAAGCTCTCTAATAATACTCTTAGCATCTCTACCATTGATCTCTACTACCCCACTATAGTTTAATAATTGCGCTATAGTTTTAAGTAGTGTTGTTTTACCTGAGGCGTTAGGACCAAGAATACACGTCACAATTTCACTTGGTACCTCTATATTTACATCTCTAAGAGCTACTATGTTATTACGCCTATATATAACAGTTACATTTCTAGCAGAGATCACGAGATAACACCTCTAAATCTCCTAATGAGAAGTATTAGGAAAAATGGTGCTCCAATAGCCGATATAACCGCCCCAGCTGGAACTTCACCTATAATCCTAGTCATTATAGACCTAGATAAAGTATCCGTGGTGAATAATAATGTTGAGCCTAGAGCCATGGCTAATGGCACTACGAGTCTATTATCACTAGTCTTTAATATAAATCTAGCTATATGTGGAGTCACGAGACCTAAAAATCCTATAACACCAAATTGTGAGACAATAATACTAGCACTTACACCAGCTATTATTGACGCTGAAAGCCTTGTTAAATTAGGGTTTACTCCGAGCTGTGCAGCGTGATCATCTCCGAGCATAATGACATTAAGCCTCTTAGCTAATAAAACATATCCTACTAGTACTAGTATTACTGCTAGTAGTATGTATGGTAAGTTCTCTGGACGCGAGTGTATAAATGTACCAGTTAACATTAGTGATGCATAACCATATTTAGAAGCAACATAGTATAATAAGAGCACTGAGAGACCTGAGAATAGGCTTGTAACACCAATACCTGAAAGAACATAGGCAACATCACCTCCAGAAATACTCTCAGCTATAAGCACAGTAATTGCTAGCGCAGAGAGACCTCCAATAGCAGCTGCTAAGCTAATAACCCATAGAGTTACATGTTCTAGTAATAATAGTGTAGTATAAACCGCAAATAAAGCCCCTGACCCTGTCCCCAATACATAGTGATCTACAAGTGGATTTCTCAATGTAGCTTGTAGTATACAGCCTGAAGCTGCGAGAACGACGCCAGCTAAGACTGTATATATTGCCCTGTGAAATCTATATGTAAATATCTTCTCAGGTAAGCCTTCTGTAAGTGTAATTACACGAGTATAGAGTAGTGGAAGAATAATTGAGGCTATTAAGAATAAAAAAACAAGTATTATTTTCCACTTATTACTCAAGACCTACGCCTCTTTAATCCAATAGTTAATCCAATAATAAATGCTAGTATAGCTACAATAACAGTTATAACTACTACTTGACCAGCCTCTAAGCCTACTACTTGTACTACTGGCGTAGTAATTGTTGTAGTCTTTGTCTCTGTTACAGTTATAGTAGTTGTTAATGGTGTAGTAGGCGTCACTGTCTCTACAGGTTTACCTAATCCACGCTCAAGGGCTGTGTAGAGTACTTGTGGTATTAGTGTTATTAGTGGTCCAGGCCTAGATATAATGTCTATTTCAGTGTTATTTAATAATACTACTGGTTTACCAAGATTATATAAACCAGCTTCTCTAATAGTCTCATTAGTAGCATAAGAACACGCAACTATAATGATATCTGGATTCCACTTAGATATAGTCTCTATGCTTACAGCACTCCAACCATACGTGGTTGCAGCATTTATTAATCCTAGTCTTGAGAGTACATCATCTATAAATGTAGCTTTACCAACAACCCATATACCCTGCCAGAAATCTATAACTACAAGTATTCTTCTCCCACTAAACGGCTTTAATAACTTTAAACCCTCATCTAGTGCACTAGTAATTTCATTTACAAGGCTTTCAGCTCTACTAGTCTCATTAAAAACTAATCCAATAGTATATATGTCGCTGAGAACATCATTAACACTCTTAGCTGAGCCACCATGTAAATACACCACTGTTACATTGTAAGATTCAAATGTCTCTAATAGTGGTCTATGAGCACCACTATCAGCTAATACAATATCAGGATTTAATTTCAAAATCTCTTCTACTTTAATAACACTCCACCAATACCCACCAACATCAACAACACCACGCTCTCTAAGCCTACTACTAATATTCAAATACCAATCCCCAATAGAGAAACTATCAACACCAACTACTACATCTAGTAATCCGAGATTAGCTAGTATTTGCGTAATCGAGGGTGCTATTGAAACAACACGTTTAGGAATACTTGGCAACTCAACACTCCTACCAAGAGCATCTACAACTACTATAGGTTGCTTAGCACTAACTAATACACTAAATACTACTAGTAACACTAGTAGAGCTAATGCTACACTCTGAACTAGCTTGGACATATTGTCCAACACCATGATTAAATAAAACATATTTGAGGGGTTAATATACCCTACCAGCTTTCACGCTATGTTAACAACACGTTTCTCCGAGAACTATAAATACCCCTCTTAGAGTAAATTCACGTAGTTAATGATACTATATAGAGTTCTGTAGTTTCATCACCACGTATGAAAATCAAGTATCCACCATAATATTCTAATCTATCTCCAAAACCACGCGGTGTGAAAAGCAATATTAGAGGTAAAAGTCTCAAAGTACTAGTAGTTGTATCTAATTCATATACTCCACCATATTCATGTATAAAGTAGAGTTTACCTAGATCACTACGTGTTAATCCTAGAAGCCTATAACCTGTAATATTATATTGAGTTAAGAAATTAACACTATTATTACTAATATTATATACAACTATTATTGGGCGTAATGTCCTTATACTATTTAATGACACATATAAAATACTCTCACTCGTAGTTGTAGAAGTATATTCTGTAACATAACCCTCAACTATATTGTAAAGAACAGGGCTTTTAGTAGTTAAATTATATAAACACAACGTATTATTACCAACACCAGGTATTATGACAAGAACATCTTTAACAACCTCTAATCTAGCACTAATCCCTGTAGCTCTACATGAATCTGTAACTAAAACCCATTTTCCTTGTAAAAAATCATAATTAAACACACCACTAGTGTTTAATAAATACAAGTAATCAGGACCAAGAGCTATATCAGTATAACCATTAAATACTGTATCAGCATTAATTACATAAGTGAGAATGGGGTTTTCAATACTACTTGAAATATTATAGATTAAAATTTTACTAGAATTACCAATACCAATTACTAGTCCAGTAAAGCTATCTCTATACTCATAAACATTAACTCTATAAACCTCACCACCCACAATATAGTCAAATGTCCTGGCACCCACTAAAACGCCGCGATCATCGTAAACCTCAATAGTACCATTTGACACTATAAAATAATCCCACACATCTAAACTAACATTACCACCAGTAGATTTCACACTACTTATAATATTACCACTCACATCTCTCAAAACAACACTCCAACCAATAGGTACATTTGTAACATTAACAAACCATGGAGGTGTATTAAAAGTAACTAGTAAGTTATCAAATGCTATGAGGAGTACAGTATATTTAGGCACTGTTTTATTACTAGTTACAGCTGTATATACACCTATACCAGTCTGTAATGGAGTAATAGTTAAATCACTTCCATTAACCATCATACTTCTATTAGACCATAACTCTAAATATCCTATGTTAAACGCATATATTCCTACAATATTATAGCTGGTATTATAGAAAGTCTCATTTCTCGTGCCATTTAATCCTTTCCACAATTTTTCCACATATTTCCAGATCTCGTAGCCTTGAACCCCTGGTGGGCCAAAATACATACCCAGTGTATAAAGAGCACTTGAATTCTGAATTAAAACAATATCTGCATATCCTTCACCTGTAATAGCTTTGACTATTGAGGCTATGTAAACTACTCCACTACTTGGTAAACTTTTATTTACTATTGCTATACATTCACCTCCATAAGTGTCTGGTCGTGAAGTAGCATAAATGGTTATGGTTTTATTAATAGGGTCATAATTCCAATTACATGTCAAATTAATTAATCTCCCTGCTCTAAAGGGATCTGTGTTAAAAGTGTCATTGTAAAATACGTTTTCTCGAGTGTAAAGATCTATTGTGGCTATTCTAGTTGGAATTGTAATTGTACCTAATGCTGTCACTGTTCCACTACTAGCTAGTGTGTTCATATCTATTAGTTTAGCTCTAAGTGTTACTGGTGTAGTTGGAGTTATTTGGGGGCATTTTACTAGTTGAAATGTAAATAACGTGTTACCCATATCGAAGAATATTAATCCACTATATGTCTTATTTAATGTGAAATATCCCTGTGGAAACATCATTTTAATAAATCCTACTTGTCCAGGCCCCAGTCTACCATTAAACCCCTCTAACTCCACGTAGATACTAGTTAAACCCCCACTTAAAGTATAAGTTATAACACCTCTATCACTATAAACCTCTATTCTCTGTAAAATTACTGGTAAACCCCTCTCATGTTTAAGTGTAATATTGAGATATACATTACTCTCAGTATAACATGCTTCAGCATAAGTTGAGAGTATTGGCGTCTTTAACATCTCAGTATAAGTGTGTATAAAGAAGTAAAATACACCCATAATAGCCATAGTAAAAGCAACAACTGCGAGTATAGCTAAGTAGGGGTATTCAATACCCATAATTACCACACATATAGAAAACAGCTGCTTAATCCTATTTTAATAGAAATAGTGAATTCTAAAATACCTTAAATAGCTTAGTTATTATGAATAAAAATGCTCCGAGAACTAGGAGTATATAGCTTTCTAACTCCAGATCTACTAATACACCACCCCCCATAACAACACGTATTTCTTCACTCGGGCCTATAAACCAGGATTGTTCAAGATAGCTTAATATAGATGGGTCTGCGAGTGGGTAATTATCCTTGTATTCACTAGTAATATTTCTAGGATAATCAACTATGCCATCTACATCATTATCAGGCCTAGTCCAGTCAATAAAGTAATTACCCAAGTAATTACTAAATACACTCCCATTATAGAAATATGTTACTTTATCAGGTGTATTAAATACTATTTTATCAAGGGGTATTAGATTAGTATCTATGTTTAAAGAAACCTTTGACCCATCACCCATAAATGTGTTTAAGTATATTTGTGCATAATCTCTAATAATACTCCTAATTTCAAGCACATTTGAAGAGTTACTAGTAATATTATTTCTCACTACTAGTAATCTACCTATGCTTGGAGGTGCCTGCGATGAACTTGTAGGTGGACCTATTTGAATACCAATAATATCTGCTGTTATATTATTACGCGAAATCTCAAGATATTCAGCAACCTGTGTACTAGGTCCTACTTGAATACCTATTTTACCAGCTAATATAGTATTATTCTTAACTACAATAACACCTGTAACTGTAGAGTTAGGTCCTATTTGAACACCTATTTTACCAGCCATAATAACACTATTTCTCAATTCAAAAGATTTTAACTTGACATGAGGACCTACTTGTACACTTGTAGCAATAGCTTGTGTAGCATTAACCAGTAAATTATCTAATAATACGCTACCAATATCATATCTAACCCCCTTTTTACCAGACCAATATATTTGGATCGCGGGGTCTGATGTAAGAGTTTCTACACTAAGATTTCTAATAATCACAGTGTCATTTTCACTTGGGGCGAGTTTAAGTGAGCCACTAGTAAATATTATTCTCACACTACTAGGATTAACTCCAAGACCTAATAGTGTAAGAGTTTTATTAGCAATATCTAAACTACTATTAACAAAGTATAAATCAGGTAGTAAACACACAATACTGCCATTAGGAGCTTCTTTAATACCTGTAGTAAAATTCCCAGGTGAAAGTATAAGTGTACATGTATTAGTAAACTCTGAATAAGTAATATGAATAGAACTCGATAATAAAGATATTAACACAGATACTAGTATAATAAGTATTATACAAGTAATTTGCCTATGCATCTTTAACTCTCCTATATTAAAAATTGCTGTTAGAGAGGTTAATATAGATTTATAAAATTGTAAATATCATTAATATGTCAATTTCACGTAGGAGGTGGTGTAGTATATGTGACTACAAGTGTCCCCTTGTCAAATACTATTAATCCACTATATGTCTTATTATATTCAAAGTAGTTTTGTGAAAGCTCAATCACTATTAATCCCACGCTTCCAGGCATTAGAGTAGTATCTCTAAAACCAATTAGTTTTACTGTAATATTATTACTGCTATATGGAAAACTCTCAATAGTAATAACTCCGCTCTCAGTTACTAATTGTATTCTCTTTAAATTTACAATTTCACCTCTCTCATGTCTTATAGTAATATTAATTCTCCAGCCATCTCCAACTATGTCTTCTAATTGTGCATAACCACTCACTACTGGTATTCTATTAACTTCACTAACAATATAGAGGTATAAGTAGAGTGAACTAAACACTATAGTCATAAAGAATATTGAAGCTAATATTGCTAATACTGGGTATTCTATAGCCACCTTTAATCAATCCTCCTTAGTAATTTTACACCTAAACTCTATTATTCTAGTAGAGTTTAATTGGCATTAAATTAGCTATTTCAATTCCAGCTATGTAGAGTAAGAGTAGTGTCAGTGTTGTTCTAAAAGCATATAGTGCTGATCCTCCTCGCAACTTACCAATTATTATTGAAGCAAAAATTAATGATATTAATATTGCACATGTAAGTACATCATAGACTACTGGGTTAAAGCTTATAAAGAACTGTATATTTATTGACCATCCTCCCTGAGCACTAATACTCTTTATCATGTTAAAATATGATGTAAAAAGATTTTTAACATAACCCATGAAAACACTCACCATTCCCGCTAATCCTATTAACATTAATTCTTGTGTACGTGCTAGTGAGTGTAATTTAGAATACACGTTTATTAATTGCTCATATGAAGTAGCAAGTGATTTTAACATTTCAGGTTTAGCACCCATTAATAATGCTTGAAATAATGCTTCAAGAAAAGTAGCGTGATAGAGGCTTGGAGCTTCACGTAAAATACGCTCTCTCACAGGCCCTATGTGATATCCTAATAGAACTCTACGTGTAAGTGCTTCAACACTCTTACCATATCTAGGTGCAAGTCTCTCAATTACTGTTACAAAGTTCTCTCCGAGACTAACAGATATTGAAATAGCATCTGAAACTAATCTTATTAATTTATCATATAGATTAACTCTTCTCAACCATAATTCAGCATATATGGCGCAAGGAGCTATAGTGAGAATTAAACCTAAGACTATTATTTGACTACTCAATATACTAGAAGTACCCATGATCATTGGTAATACTTGTAGAACTATTAGTATAATTGGCCCCATAAAACCAACTACCGAGGTGTAAACTAGTATTCTTGGCGGATTTATTGTGAAAGCTGATGGATATATATCTGAAACTATAGCGTAAATTATAAAGAAGAATAATAATGAGACAGCGAGTGGTATGAGAAAAGACATAGCAATATTTCCACCATATAGTGGTGTTACAACTGCAAAAACTATTGGAGTGAAGAGGAGGGCGAAAATTAATACACCGTAAATTATAGTAAATTTCTCAGTTAAACCACTAAGTCTAGCTTCTAGTTGTGTATATATGTGTCCAAAAGCTCTCTCTACAATATCTCTTAAATACCCCGTAGAAACACTAACAGTAAGTATTCTTTTAAACACATCTCTAACAGTTCTCGAGGGGTGATTTTCAGATACAATACTCATAGCTGTGAGTAGTGATGTATTTAGTATTGAGGCTATTTTACGAGCATTTCTCACTTCCTCAGACCATGCTCTAAGAGCTCTACTATTCTCAATAGCACTAAGTATATCATAAAGTGTGAGGTGCGTTGAACTTAGAACTCTGAAGAATAATAGTAGAAATGGTAATTCCACTTCACACGAAGTCTTCCTAGTAGATGCTGTAAAAGATATGTAGAGAGTGGGGAAAACTAAGACTACTCCAAAGACAATTGCAAAAGCCACTGTGACTATGAATAGTATTAATGGTATATAGCCGTGAATAAAACCTATAGTAACACCTAGCATTATGAGTATTGTTGTAGAAAAGCCAAGTATTTGTGTAGTACTAATATATGCTGTAATAAATCTCTCTGAGAGTACTCTACCAGCAATTAAAAATTTACTAGTAGATATTTTCTCACTCATAGTCTTTAAAGCTAAGTAGAGGTAACTATAGTAATATGTTAAACTAGTAAGAATAATTACTACTATGTAGAGGTATTGTAGTGGAATATCTAATAATCTACCAATAACACCCAGTGTAAATGAAACTATAGCTAATAAACCTAGTAATAGCCAAGCATAATACTTAATAGAAACCAGCCTCATGTAGTCTTCTATAGAGTAGATCAGATAATTCACATATATCAGGTTTATCTAGTGAGGGATCTCTACTCTTAGCTTCACTATAAATTTCACTTATAATCTTATTCATACACTCATATTCCCTCTCAAGATCCTCTATTGAAATACCATGAGCAAGACTAGCTCTCTTGAAAAATGAGAATTTTCTAATAGGACCTTCTACACTTGGATTTCTAATTACCATGTCTTTTACAGGGTCATATGTGTAAAGTGGTATTAATTTCTCTTCATCATATACATATATTTCAGCCCTCCTCTCTAAACTAACTTCTCTCCTAAATGGAATCATTTTTACAAAGACATTAAGCATTCTTAATGCTTGTGGATTAACTGAAATTGGTGGTGTTGTAAGTCTTAGTAGTGCTGATTGTGGTGAATCAGCGTGAAATGTTGTAACAGCACCATGACCTAGCAGTATTGCTTGTGCCCAGTCACGTGCTTCTTCACCTCTAACTTCACCAACCACGACATAGTCTACTGAGAGCCTCACAGCTACTCTCAGTAAACTAAAAACTGTCACTGGGTTTTCTAGTGATTCCCTAGTAGTTGTTCTAGTCCAATATGGTGTACAAAGCCTTATTTCAGGTGTATCTTCTATAGTTATAACTTTAGATTTTGGTGGAATAAGATTTAATATGGCAGTAGCTAGTGTCGTCTTACCACTCATCATTTCTCCTACAATCATAACTGGGATCTTATATTTAACTACAAGCCAGAGGAAGGCGACTTCTTCAGGTGTAAGTGTTTTTACATCTATAAGCTTTAAAATACTCCAAGGTCTCTTAGGTTGTTTTCTAATATCAACTGTTAAACCACGTCTCAATGTGACATCTGAGTAGTATACTACTGAAACCCTAGTTTCATATCGTGGCTCAATAAAACTAGCTAGCGGCGTAGCCTCCGAGATCACTTTACCAGCTAGTGTTGAAAGCCTAAGAACAAGCTCTTTTAACTCCTCTTCAGAGAGGATTATTCTAGTATCTAATTCACCATGTCTCCTATGTGTAATTCTAATAGGCTTATTTGATAATATATGTACATCTATTACATTATCATCTAACATAAATGGTTCAACTACACCATAACCAAAAAATTGCCTCTCAAGAATATGTTTAACAGTTAAATCAGCCCTCTCAATAATTCTCGATAATTCACGTTCACCTCGAGTAATAACACTACGCAAAAGATCTTGAACACTCTTTTCTAATTCCCCAAGACCACGCTCAGCAAGGATCTTATCATAAATCAAATACTCCCTATTAGGCGTTATACAAACACCATATAACCCTTCAACCTCATACTTATCAATACACTCAACCTCCCCTGGTAACAATAAAAACCTCACTGTAGGTTTAAGTTCAAGTGACATTTAACACCACTAATACATAGATCTATAATTAAAACATAACAATAACACTTATATCACTTTTTAATACATAAAATACTAGAGTTAATATTAGTAAATTGTTAATTTAATATCAAATTAGTAGTTTAAAGAACCTGGGGAGAAGAGATGTATTTGTCTTTTCACCTATATGAAGGAGTTTGAAAAATTCTACTCAACTCTAATAGTTTTTTAACAGCTTTTTCAAGTAATTCTCCATTATTATCTACAGTGTATTTGTTTTCTCTAGCTAACTTTAACACAGTACTATGCATTTCAAAAATAGTCTCTACACACTTTAAGTCTCTAGCACATTCAACAGGATCAATATAGTAGAAATTCTCAACCCACGTAAACCCAAAAAGAACTAATTCATCAGGATCACTTTCAGAAAAGCACAGAGTACCATATTTACTACAAATATCACTCGCAACACGCCTCAACGCCTGAGTATCTAACATAAAAACCTCCCCTATGTCTCTATACTAACTGATCTGTTTTAAACTTATAGATAAAACTTTAAAAACCGAGACTATAGTATGTGAATTTCGGTTTTTATAGCTATCTACATGGTAAATACTTAAAAACCCCGTAAATCTCACTTGTATATTAGTTAAATAATCTTCTATATCATCCTTAGTTTTTTCTCTCAGAGTCTTCTGAGAACTGGATATGTTATAAAGAATATTGCTAATCCACATGTAAATGAAATTATTAATTGGAGTAGTGTATTAGCATACCATAGATCATAATATGTGTATCCAGATTGTAGTAGGAGTATTAGTGGTGGTATTAAGAGTAGTGGTGATAGTGTTTCATAGTGTCTCCAAGAATAAATTTTTCTCAGTGTTCTAGGTAAACTCTTCTTGGCAATAATTGAAGCTGTGAGAAATGAGAGTAGTATTGCTAGTAGTGGTAGTAGTGAGATCTCTATTCTACGAATATATATTACTAGTAGTGTGAGAGTTAAGAGTAAAAGACCTGGTGAGAGCTCTAATAGTAATTTAAATAGTGGTGAGAAATACTTATATCTCACTATATATCACCATAACATATAAATAACTCTGAATTACAAAGACCCTTTAAATCATCTATATTCTTAAGAACTAATTCCAGTAAATACCTAAGCTCACTTGGTCTTAAACTAATTGTATTTGAGACTACTATGAATTTTACACCACTCTTAATAAAAGCATCTATTACCTCTTCAATTCTAGGCAATTTACATGTAAGTAAAACTAGTATTTTCCCAGTTAAATTAGACATTGAAATTACCCGTGGAGGTGCAGCTGCATAAGTACTATCTGGTAATATACCTTTAACTATGTAAAATGCTCTTACAGGGTGTATTAGTGGATAGTAGAATTCTATTTTCTCAGAAGTACCTAATCCAATTTCACCTCGTGGAGATGTAAAATAATGTGTAGCTATAATAATTACTTCAGCATCAGTCTCACCTAAATGCATATAATCCCTAAGCTCTAACATATCAAAATAACACTTCTCTACAACACCGCGAGCATAGCCATATACATCAAAAACTTCAATTCTACAACCACTCCTCCAATTATAAAATTCCAGAGAAACATAATCAATAACTATTATACAAATGTAGAGTAAAAGTGGAATTAATGCTAAAACCAACTTTATACGCCTATACATATAGATATCCCCCTTTGAACACCTGTGTAATTTATCAAGGAGAATCTTAAATTAAATGCAACTATATTAGTAAAGATTTAGAGATATTGAAGATAAAAACCTATTACTCTCAACTACTTGTCTAATTTTTGAATATATTACTACTACCTTAACTACTAGTACAAAAAGTCTTAATTTATAAGCATAATCCACTAATCTCTTATCACTACTTTCTCTACCTCCATTTCCATGAGATCAGCTATTCTATTAAACTCTTCAACATCAGCCTTCGATTGCTGTTTTGAATTTTATATAGGTTTATATAGCTTGACATCGCTCTTTTGCTATAATTATTACGTGTACTCTTTTGCTGTGCAACGGCTTTACCTCGTCTTGGTATTCTGCTAACGGGTAGAGTACTACAGCGTTCTTTCTAAACTTTATTACAGAGCACTCGGCAAATATGAATTTAGCCACTAGTTGTCACCAACACTGAATAGTGAAAAAATATTTATAAATTTTAAAGCAAGTGTATATGTTGG
>Ga0080004_1121655_pt1 | contig 59500 bp, 58 predicted proteins | sample WasSprMetagenome_FD_69207 | JGI IMG/M metagenome (GOLD analysis project Ga0080004, IMG submission 69207) | Sulfidic aquatic microbial communities from Washburn Spring, Yellowstone National Park, USA - WS (SPADES assembly) (version 2) | ecosystem: Environmental > Aquatic > Thermal springs > Hot...
CCCCAACCCACGAGATGCCATCATAGACACAACAAAGGGGAGAGGATTATCTGTAAGATCCTGTAGAACTCTTCTTCAAGAAGCAGGTTTCACTCCTAGAGATGGACCGGCAAGATCTCTTCAAGGCCCTATTAGAGAAGGCAAGAAATAAGGTTGCTAGACTATGAAAGCGAGTTGCGCCTCAATTTAAACAAGCTCGAAGACCCTTTTGCAGATTCGCTCTTAAGTAAGAATGTTGTTGGTAAGGTTTTTGTTTTTCTGTTCTATCTGATGTAGGTATGTTTGTCTCTGAGGTTTTTAGGTTTCTCTCAAGTGAGGGTGAGTGTGTAGCCTTACTTCGCAGGGGTTAGATTCTTTTTCGCTTTTAACAAGTTGCCTAAAACGCTAAACAAATCGTTGAGTATTTCGCCAGTCATCTCCTTTTCCATTTCCTCTTCGGGCAAAGTTGTCTCTACTTCCATTATTCGTGTTAAGTCGTTTGTTCAAATTTTCTGCTCGTCCCACATATAATGGCTTTTTACCTTCTAAGATGACATAATATCCCCTTTCTTCAGTTAGTTTGGCATTTGGTATCTCAAAATAATAAGGGGGTTTGAACTTCAGCGGATAAAATGATGAAGATTCCTGAACCAACTTATTGATAGCTTTCCTAATTGTGTTTACCACATTTGGGTCGTTGAGATTAATTTTGTTAACCATTAATGTGCCCACATAACCACTATTTTCTAATATTTTCTCCGCTAGATAAAGTGTTTCTAGAACCATGCTGGACCAGCTTTGCTGACAAAAGAAAGATACTCATCATAAAGAAGCCCGAAAAGCAAGATTTGACTTTTCCGGACTATTATGTTGAAAAAACGCTTAAATCTGAAATTGGTGCGGGGGAAGGGATTTGAACCCTCGAAGGCCCTGCGGCCACAGGATCTCCCAGCGAGGGCCCTTAAGTCCTGCCCTTTAGGCCAAGCTCAGGCACCCCCGCAAGAATAAGCTCTTTTCCCGGGGCAATAAATTTAGCGTCTCCGGAGCACCGCTTGAATTTTCTCCTTTTCAGCGCATCCGTTCCCCTCCCCGCCTGAACCCGATCTCCGTGACTCCGACATTTGCCCGGCCCAGCCTACTTAAGAAGGGCGCGCGATTAATTCACGAGGTTTATCCGCACAGCTGCAGCTTCACGGGCTGAGGGTCATGAGGAAAAGGGGATCGGGGGGAAAGGGAGCCGCGAAGTCGGCCTTTCCCGTCCTCTTCTCCGTGGTTTTCCTGAATTTCCTCGGCTTCGCCATCGTCATCCCCTACCTGTTCTTCTTCGCGGAGAGCCTGGGGGCCACCCCCTTCACCTACGGGCTCCTCGTCAGCAGTTTTGCCCTGATGCAGTTCATCTTCATGCCGGTCCTGGGCAGGCTCAGCGACCGATACGGCCGCAGGCGCCTGATAATGATCTCGCTGCTGGGGGCATCGGCCTCCTATCTCGTCTTTGGACTGGCCGACTCCCTGTGGCTGCTGTTCCTCTCAAGAATAATGGCGGGAGTGACGGCATCGACCTACTCGGTGGCGCAGGCCTACCTTGCCGATTTGACCGCTGAAGGGGACAGGCTGAGGTACCTGGGACTCCTGGGGGCTGCCAGCGGGGCGGCGCTGATCCTGGCCCCAGCGCTGGGCGGGACCCTGAGCAGCATTTACGGCTACTCGATGCCATCCTTTCTGGCGGCGGGGCTGGCTCTCGCCAACCTCGTTTTCGCCTACTTCAGGCTGCCCGAGCCCCCTCGCGCCCGAAGCGGGGCCGGGGGAACCAAGGGAACCTTCTCGGCCCTGGCGGAAATTCTGAGAAAGGGGGAGCTCAAGTTGCTATTCTATTCCTACTTCAGCGTAATTCTCGCCGTCGTCTTCATGGACGTGGCGCTCACGCCCTGGCTGGAGGTGACGATGGGCTACGGCCCCTTTGAGGCGGGCTTGCTTTTCTTCTACATCGGCATCGGCCAGGTGCTCTCCCGGGCGGTGCTGCTGCCGAGGCTGGCCAGGGTGCTCTCCCACGTGGACCTGACCTTACTCGGGCTGGTGCTGAACACCGTGAGCTACATCTCCTTTGGCCTCATGCCGGGCAACCTTCCGCTGCTCCTGATCTTCGGGTTCCTGCTGGTGCTCGGGTTCAGCGTGACCAGCTCCACCATCAACACCTTGATCTCCCTGAACACGCCAGAAGACCTTCAGGGGGGGCTCCCTCGGGATAGCCCAATCATTCTCAGGGCTGGCCGAGACCATCGCACCCACGATAGCGGCAACTCTCTTTGCCCTCGGCATCTCGCTGGGGGTGAGCGGCCTTCCCTTCCTTGCGGCGGGCCTCGTCAGCGTCGTGCCAGTTCCGCTAATGCTGCGCTTCAGGGGCAAAAATTACCGAGGCACCGCCAGGATCTCCGATGCCCAGCCGCTGGAGCTCCTGAAATCCCGCCAACGGGAGAAAGTTCAGCGCCCCCTGCGGTAGGCCCTGCGGTAAACCGCGCGCCTTTTCCTCCGCCTCCCCAGCCTCTTCACGAGCTTTAACTCCAGCTCTTCCTCCGCTTCTTTCCCGGCCGTCTCTTTCCCCTCACTGAAATTTTAAGCCGGGGAGATAAAAATAGAAGAGGATGAAAATCACCAGGTACAGGCAACGGGATTTCGCCCAAGTGATCCCGCTGCTCCGCGGGGGCACCCGGGGCTGGGGGCGGGCCTGGCGGGAGGAGATCCTCCGCGCCTATCGCCTGCAGCAGGGCGAGGCCTACCTGGCCCGGGAAAACGGCAGGATCCTCGGGACCATCCTCCTCAGGAGGGAGGTCCGCGCCCTGGTCATCTACTTCCTCGCGGTCACGGAGAGGGAGAGGGGAAAGCACCTCGGCAGCTCCCTGGTCAACTTCGCGGAGAAGCTGGCCAGGAGGGAGGGCAGGATCCTCCGGGTCGACGTCGCCCGGGAGTTCCGGAAAAACATCGACTTTTACCTCAGGCTCGGGTTCCAGAGGTGCGGGCGGGTGAGGAACTTTTACCTCTACGGCGACGAGCAGATCTTCCTCTGCAAAAGGCCTAAAAGATGATGCCTAGGACTGAGTCCATCCTCCTTATCGCCTGCAGCGCCCTGCTGGCGTTGCCCGGCCCCAGCTTCCCCCGCCTCTCCAGCTGATCCAGCCTCCTGACCAGCGAGCACAGGGTGTCGAGGGCCGCGGGGATGTCGATGTCGTTGTTGACGTGAAAGGTGAAATCGGACAGGGCCCGGTCGATGGCCCGGTCGGCGGCCTCGCTGTCGACCGCCCCCTTAACTCTCCTCAGCCGCCTGATCAGGTCCTGGCACCGCTGGACCTCCCGCGCCTTCCTGCGCAGGCCAGGAAAGGTGAAGTTGAGGCGCCTCCGGTAGTGCTGGGAGAGGAGGTAGGCCCTGATGACGCGGTAGCTGAACCCCCTCCTCCGCAGCTCCTCGACGGTGTAGCTCCTGCCCAGCGACTTGCTCATCTTGCGCCGGTTGACCATCAGATGCCTCACGTGCATCCAGTACCTCGCCGGGATCTTTCCCGTGGCCCCGGCGCTCTGGGCGATCTCGTTCTCGTGATGGGAGAAGATGTTGTCGATGCCGCCCATGTGGATGTCGAAGGGGATCCCCGGGTAGCGGATGCTCATGGCGCTGCACTCGATGTGCCAGCCCGGCCGGCCCCTCCCCAGCTCGGTGTCCCAGTAGATGTCCCCGTCGCTCCTTCGCCACGCCTTCCAGAGGATGAAGTCCCCCGCCTCGCTCTGGCTGTAGTCATCCCGGTAGATCCTCCCCTCGAGCCCCCGCCTGAACCTGTAGTGCGAGAGCATGCCGTAGCGCCGGAAGCGGGAGACATCGAAGAAGATGTTGCCCGCCTCATCCCGGTAGGCCAGCCCCCTGTCCATCAGCCTCTTGATCAGGGCCACCATCGCCTCGATGTTCTCGCTGGCGCGGGGGTAGTGGTCGGCCGGAATCAGGTTCAGCCGGCGCGAGCATTCCTTGAAATACCTTTCGTTCTTCGCGGCTATCTCCCGCAGCCTCCTCCGGCTCCCCCGCGCCTCCCGGACCATCTTGTCCTCGACATCGGTGATGTTCATCACGTGGGTCACCCGGTAGCCGTTGAAGAGCAGCACCCTCTTGACCACATCCTCCACAACATAGGTGCGGAAGTTTCCAATGTGGGGGGTGGAATAGACGCTGGGGCCGCAGGTGTACATGCGGACCTCGCCCTGGCGGAGGGGGACGAACTCCCTCTTCCTCCGGGAAAGGGTGTCGTAAATCAGCATGCTTTCAAACTACTCATAATCTCCTGACTTTTAACTTCTGAGCTGCCGGTGAAAACTCCGGGGCGATGGGTGAAACAGTGGTGCTCCGGCCGGGATTTGAACCCGGGGCGCAGGCTCGAGAGGCCTGCATGTTTGACCGGCCTACACCACCGGAGCACCAAAAGTATACTGGCAACAACATCGTTTAAGATTTCCACCGTGAGGCGGCGCCGTCCCCCTGGTTAAGGATCACCCTGATTTCTTGGGGTAGAGGGGGCACGACTCATCCTTCTCCGGACACCTGCCGTCGACAACGCAGCTGGGCCCGGCCCTCTCAAAGATCTTGGGGGCAACTTTTTTCACCAGCTTCAGCATCTCGTAGGCCAGCTCCCTGATCTCCCACTGGGCGTGGGTGCAGCACCTCAGCTTGAAGAAGTTCAGCAGCGAGCGGGCGTTCATGGTGACGACGATGTTGGCGGTGGCGGCGTTGGGGAGGACGTAGCGCGCGTCCTCAACCGGAATCCCGCGGTCGATCAGCGCCAGGTAGTCCCTCCAGGCGGCGTCCATCGCGGTCAGGTAGATCTTCTCGGCCTCCCTGTCCCGGGAGATGGTGGGGGGCACAACGTAGCTCTTCTCCAGCTTCACCGCCCTCTGGCTCTGCTGCGAGTAGCTGGCGATCCGGTGCCTGACCAGCTCGTGGGTGCAGGCGCGGGAGACCCCCTCGACGCTGAAGGTGAAGGAGGCATGCTCGATCACCGACTCATGCCCCCGCCCCACGCAGACCTCCAGGCTCTGCAGCAGCTTGGACCGGTCCTCCTTCAGGATCTCGTCCGCCGCCCTCCGGGAGCGGCAGGAGCGGGCCGCGGCGCCGGCGAGGGCGTCGGGGTCGGGGGTGTGGGCGATCAGCTTTACCTTCATGGGTTCTCCTCAATCTCGATCAGGGTGGCGAGATCCCTGTCGGCGTAGAGCTTGGGCAGGGCGGGCTCGGTGCTCCCGGAGTACTTCCCCTGGTACGGCCTCTCCGGCGGCGACTCCGTCCGGAAGAAAACCATCTGGCCGATCCTGAGGCCCACGGGGAGGTAGTAGGGCACGGAAAGGTGGTTGGTGATCTCGATGGTCCAGACGCCGTCAAAGCCCACGTCCCCCCATCCCGCCCCCCTCACGATGTCAATCCCGGTCCTCGCCAGCGACGACCGGCACCTGATGGAGGCGACGATGTCCTTCTTGGTCCCGACCCTCTCCAGCGTCGAGGCGATGACGAAACCATGGGGCGGCAGCCTGATGAACCTCCCCCGGACCGTCTTGTTGGCCACCCGCAGCGTCGCCTCCTTGGCCTCGTGGCGGATGTAGGCCATGTCAACGGACTCCTTGATGAAGGGGAAGAAGCCGTCAATGTCGTTGTTGAAGGTGTAGAAGATCGGCCCGATGGAAAGGTCATACCCGTTCGGCTGCAGCTTTCTCCTGTCGAAGGGCTCGATGATGATGTTGCCCGCCGAAATCTCCCGGAGGATGTCGCAATCAGATAGCGGCAGTGTCTCACCCCTAAATGTTCCTTACCTCAAAGCTCTTGAACATTCCGCTGACGGCCCGGCGCGTGCGCTCGATCGCCTCCCGCGTCCAGGGGGCCTTCTGCTCAAAGCTGGGGTCGACGGTGGAGTGCGGGACATACTGCTGAATCGCGTACTTCTTCGCCCCCCTGAGGTAACCGGCTATCTGGACAATGTCGTCGGGGGAGAGGAGCTCCGGCACCAGCGTGGTCCTGAACTCATAGTCAACCGGGGAGCCGCGGATGAGCTCAATGCTCTCGAGCACGCGGTTGAAGACGGCGTCGCTGTCCACGCCGGTGAGAACCCGGTAGCGCTCCGGGGTCAGGGGGGCCTTGACGTCCATCGAGATGTAGTCCACCAGCCCCCGCCTGATCAGGTCCTCCAGAACCCCGGGGTTGGAACCGTTTGTCTCCAGGGCCACCTGAAACCCGCGCTCCTTCACCCTCCCGCAGAAATCCCGCAGGTCGGGCTGAAGGGTCGGCTCCCCGCCGGTGATGGCCACCCCGTCAAGCCAGCCCCGGCGCTTCTCCATCGCGGCGAGGATTTCCTCCTCCGGGATCAGGGGCAAGGTTTCCGGCCGGAGCACCAGATCCCGGTTCTGGCACCAGGGGCACCTGAAGTTGCAGCCCCCGGTGAAGACCACCGCCACCGCCTTGCCGGGGACCTCGTTGAAGGAGATGGTGATTAACCCGTTGGTCCTCGTGGACTCACTTCCCCCGGAGTTTTTTCGTTCATCCGAAATATTTCCGCTGCCTGAACTCTTCCCTCTTGCCATCGCTCCAGTTGGCCACCGGGCGCAGGTAGCCGACCACCCGGGAGTAGACCTCGGTCGGCTTGCCGCAGTGGGGGCAGGTCTTGTGCTCGCCGGGATAATAGCTGTGGTCGGGGCAGATGCTGAAGGTCGGCGTCAGGGTGAAGTAGGGCAGGCGGGTGTTGTGGGTCATCCTCTGCAGCAACAGCTTCGCCGCCGAGCCCTGAATCCTCTCGCCGAGCCAGGTGTGGAAGACGGTGCCGCCGGTGTAAAGAGTCTGAAGGTCCTCCTGGTGCCGCAGGGCCTCGACGAGATCGAGCCCCGAGTTGACCGGAAGCTGGCTCGAGTTGGTGTAGTAGGGCACCCGCTCTCCGGCGGTGATGATGTCGGGGTATTTCCTCTTGTCTATCAGGGCCAGGCGGTAGCTCGTCCCCTCGGCCGGCGTGGCCTCCAGGTTGTAGAGGTGGCCCGTCTCCTCCTGAAACTCGACCAGGCGCTGCCGCATGTGCTTCAGCACCCTGATCGCGAACTCCTTCCCCTGCTCGGTGGTTATGTCCTGGTCAAACAGATTCAGCAGGGCCTCATTCATCCCCACCAGCCCGATGGTGGAGAAGTGCTGGTTCAGGTTGCCCAGATAACGCTTGGTGAAGGGCAGCAGCCCGTTGTTCATGTTCTTCTCCACGATCTCCCTCTTGATCTCGAGCGAGCGCTTGGCCAGCTCCATGATCTGGTCCAGCCTTTCGAAGAACTCATCCTCGTCCTTGGAGAGGTAGCCCAGCCGGGGCATGTTTATCGTCACCACGCCCATGGAACCCGTGGAGTCGCCGGCGCCGAAGAGGCCCCCGGACATCTTGTTCCTGAGCTCCCTCAGATCCAGCCTCAGCCGGCAACACATGCTGCGGACATCGCTGGGCCTGAGGTCAGAGTTGACGAAGTTCTGAAAATAAGGCTGCCCGTACTTCGCCGTGGCGTCGAAGAGGAGATCGGAGAAGGGGCTGTCCCACTCGAAATCCTTGGTTATCGAGTAGGTCGGGATGGGGAAGGTGAAAGGCCTTCCGCTCATGTCCCCCTCGGAGAGGACCTCGATGAACGCCCGGTTGATCATGTCCATCTCCTCGGTGAAGTCGCCGTAGGCCCTGTCCAGAGGCTTCCCGCCGACGATGGCCGGTTTATCCGCCAGGTCCTCGGGGACGTTGAGGTCGAGCGTCACGTTGGTGAAGGGGCACTGGCCACCGAAGCGGGAGGTGACATTCAGGTTGAAGACGAACTCCTGGATGGCCTGCTTCACCTGACCATAGTCCAGCCCATCGGCCCAGACGAACGGCGCCAGCAGGGTGTCGATGGAGTTGAAGGCCATCGCTCCGGCCCACTCGTTGGAAAGGGTTCCCATGAAGTTGACCATCTGCAGCAGGGCCGTCGTCAGGTGCTTGGGGGGGTTGGAGCCGATCCTGTTGGGGACGCCGTTAAAGCCCTCCGCCAGAAGCTGCTGCAGGGACCAGCCGGCACAGTAGCCGCAGATGCCCCGGCCGAGGTCATGGATGTGGAAGTCGCCGTTGCTGTGGGCGTCGGCGACCTCCATCGGGTAGAGCTTGGAGAGGGTGTAGTTGGCGATCACGGTCGTGGAGATGTGCTGCTCCAGGCCGCTGAGGGAGAAATCAATGTTGGCGTTTTCCCGGACCCTCCAGTCCAGGTGCCCGATGTAGCTGTCCACAATGCGCTCGACCTCAAGGGAGGTGGAACGGAGCTTTTTCAGCTCCTCCTGGTGCTTGCGGTAGAGGATGTAGGCCTTGGCCGTGCGGGCGTGGCCGCGCTCGATGAGCACCTTTTCGACGATGTTGCCGATGTCCTCCGTGGACACTATCTCCGTCTGGAACTGGGACTGGATTTTGGCGACGACCTCGTTAGCCAGCCTCTTGGCCAGCTCCCGGTCGCGTCCGCCCACCGCCTGCGCCGATCTGAAGATGGACTCCACTATCTTTTCCGGGTTAAAATCCTCCAGGGTGCCGTCCCTCTTTCTAACCTTCATAACGATCCTCCTATCTCATCTAGCTCAGAACAGAGCTTCGGGTGGAAAAACTTTTCCACCACTGTTGGACTAAAAACAATTTCGTGCATCAATTACTTTTACTCTGCCAATAAAAAAGATTTTTGGTTTTGTTGAAATTTTAGCCGGAAGCTTTTCCCTCCAGCTCCTCAACCAGCGCCTCGACCCTTTTCCTGATTTTATCCCTTACCTCCCTGAGCTTTTCCATGGACTTGCCCGCCGGATCCTCAATGCCCCAGTCCTCGGTCGGAACCAGCGCGGCGGGACAAAGTTCTCCTGAGAGGCAGCCCATCGTGATCACCCGGTCTGCCCCTTCCAGCATCTCCAGAGTCAGCGGCTTCGGCTTGGCCCCGCTGATGTCGATGCCCACCTCAGCCATAACTTCTACGGCCAGCGGATTCACTGATTTGGCCGGCCTGGTTCCCGCGCTCTCGGCTTTCGCCCCCTTGGCCAATCGGTTGAAAAAGGCCTCGGCCATCTGGCTTCGGGCCGAGTTTTCCACGCAAACGAAGAAGACTTTTCTCACCGGCGATCACCGCAAAACCAATTTAAGGCGAAAGGAGCTGAGCCCGGTGGAGAAGGGACCCTCAAGTTATCACCCGGTTGATTCGCCCACGGTGAGGTTCAAAACTATCTCGGCGATGTCGCTACTGTACTCGGCTATTCTTCGCAGGCTTTCCGTTATCAGCCGCACGTTTATCGAGTCCTCGCGCGGAATTTCGAGCGCCAGTTTGGCCACCTTCTCCTCCATTGACTTGGCCCGCTCCTTCTCCACAATTATCCCTTCGGCGACGTCATAGTTCTCCTTGAAGAGGGCCAGCACTGATTTCTCCACCAGGGCATTGGCGAAAGCGCTCATGTTCACTATTCCCCGCAGCACCTCTTTGTCCAGGGGTTTGTTGATCAACTTAACTTTCTCGGCGATCAAAGCCGCGTGATCGGCAATTCTTTCCACGCTTTTAACGATCAGCCTGTAACCGAGGCAATCCCGGGCATTGCGCAACCCGATCTCCTTGATTGAACGCGGGTCCTGCACGGCGAGCTTGATTTGCCTGATGACGTACATGCTGAAGCGATCCACCTCGTCGTCCAGCCTGATCACCTCCTCGGCCGCCCCCCTGTCAAGCTTCTCCAGAGCGGAGATGGCCTCCTTCTGCATGGAGGAGGCTATTAAAAACATTCTCCTGAGGGCATCTTTGACCGAAAGCTCCGGATAGCTCAGCAGCACCTGGATGGTCATCTCACTCGGAGAATCGGCGATCAGCTCCGCGCCGACAAGCTTTTCCCGGACATAGTTTTTGATCACCTCCCTCTGGATGGGTGTAATTTTAGTTTCGGAGACGATGTGGATCACGTTGTATCCCACGAGGTAGAGGGAAATCACCTTTCTCGCGATCTTATAGGGGTCGTCGTCCTGAGAGATTCCAATTTTGGCTTCAGCCGCCGTCTTTTTTTCCCGAGTTCCCGGCGGGATGATCTGGAGTGAAGCATCTTCCAGTCTTCTGATGGCCAGACCGTCTCCCGGCTTTATCCTGTTTTCCTCCACCCAATCCTTGGGCAGGGAAACAATGTAGGTCGCGCCGCCGGTTTTCTGGACCTTCCTGATCTCGGTGGAATTGTCCCTCATGGGCACCATTCCCAGCTTTCAGTGATCAAATATATATTTTTCCATATTTAAATGTTTGATATATAGATTATTTGGACAAAAAATAAATAATGTTTTTTCTATATAGCAACTGGGAGAAAAATGAAAGCAACAACAATGGGGCTGATAATCGTTGCCATTGTCCTAGCCGGAGCAATCTCAGCGCTTCTGCTGACCGGCTCACCGACCACAGCGGCGACCACGTCTGCACCATCGCCAACAACTCCGACCACGACTAAACCATCATCAACCACAACTTCGGCAACTCCACGGTCCATCAGGGTTAAGGGATCCACAACTGTTCTTCCCATAGCTCAGGCCGCTGCCGAGGCCTGGATGGACGCCCACCCCAATGATTCCATAATCGTCGAGGGCGGGGGATCCGGGGTCGGAATTGCCGCACTGATCGACGGAACCTGTGACATCGCCGACTCTTCGAGAACATTGAAGGACGAGGAAAAGCAGAAGGGACTCATCGAACACGAAATCGCCCTGGATGCCGTCTGTGTCATAGTGAACTCGAGCAATCCCGTCGAGGAGCTGACTCTGGAACAGGTGAAGAGGATATTCAAGGGAGAGATAACCAACTGGAGCGAGGTCGGCGGGCCCAACCTCGAGATAGTGGTATACACCAGGGAATCAACATCGGGAACCTACGAAACCTTTGAAAGCAAAGTCATGAAACCGGACAACATAACGTTAAACGCCCTGACCAAGACTTCCAACGGGGAAATGGCCCAGGCCGTTTCCGGAAACCGCAACGGTATCGGTTACGTTGGGATTGGCTACTTGGCCGGAGCTAGCGGCATCAAGGCATTGAAGATCAACGGAGTGATGCCAACAATCGAGACGGTGCAAAATGGAACTTATCCCATTTCCCGGTTTTTGTACATGATCACCAAGGGACAACCGGAAGGACTGGCGAAGGATTTCATAGATTTCGTCAAAAGCCCCGCAGGACAAAAAATAGTTGAGGAGCATGGGTTCGTGAAACTGCCTTAGTCCTCAAAAAAATTTTTACTTTTTTTAAGATGATATCCATGAAAGGAAAAATCAGGTTAAAATTATCGGGAAAGGTTCTCACCGCCCCCTTCGCCTCATTTTCCATACTGGCCGTCTTTTTCATCTTCCTCTTCATCTTCACCCAGGGCCTGCCTCTCTTCAACCAAATCAGTCCTTTCGATTTCCTGTTCAACCTCACCTGGCGACCAACCGCCACGCCGCCATCTTTCGGAGTGATACCGTTAATCTTGGGATCTCTCCTCGTCACCTCACTGGCGCTGCTGATCTCGGTTCCGCTGGGCCTTCTCGGGGCAGTCTACCTCGCTGAAATCGCGAATCCGAAGATCAGGGAATTGCTCAAGCCAGCCATTGAAGTTTTATCCGGAATACCTTCGGTGGTTTACGGCTTTTTCGGGTTGATGGTGCTGGTGCCGCTGGTGCAGAACACCTTTGGCCTTCCCACGGGAGAAACGGCGCTCACGGGCGGGATAATCCTGGCAATAATGATATTGCCGACGATACTCAGCATCTCGGAGGATGCGATCAGCTCTGTCCCCGTTGATTATAAAGAGGCCTCGCTGGCCCTGGGAGCCACAAAATGGAGGACCATAAGAAGCGTGACCATCCCGGCTGCTGCCTCGGGGATAACGGCGGGCATCATCCTGGGGCTTGGCCGGGCCATCGGTGAAACCATAGCGGTGATGATGGTCACCGGCGGAGCACCGATAATTCCCACCTCAATTTTCTCCCCGGTGAGAACCCTGACGCAGACGATTGCCGCTGAGATGGGGGAAACCGTCTTCGGGAGCACCCATTACAGCGCTCTCTTTGCCATAGGCATCGTCCTCTTCATCATGACCCTGATCTTAAACTCAGCCGCGATCCGGCTCATAAAGAGAAAAAATGGTGAAAGAAGATGAATGCAAAAATTTGCCAGAGATTGGGATTTGGGGCGGCTAGAATAGCCATTCTGATCTCTTTGTCGATCATGGGTTACCTGTTGTTCTACATCATCTCCAACGGGGCGGGAATCATCAGCTGGGATTTCCTGACAAAGCCGCCGACATCGGGGATGACCGCCGGCGGCATTTTCCCGGCGATAGTTGGCACTCTTCTGCTGGTGACCCTGGCCATCGCGATATCCCTTCCCCTCGGCCTGATGTCGGCGATTTACCTCGTCGAGTACTCCTCCAGGGAGAGCAGGTTCGTGCGCTTGGTGAACTCAGCGATATACAACCTCAATGGGGTTCCCTCCATAGTCTTCGGCCTCTTTGGGCTGGCCTTCTTCGTCAAGTTCTTGGGCTTCGGCACCTCCCTGCTTTCGGCCTCCCTGACCCTATCGCTAATGATCCTCCCCACCGTCATCGTGACCTCGGTGGAAGCTCTAAAAAGCGTCCCCGAACACTTCAGAGAGGCAAGTCTGGCCCTAGGAGCCACCAAGGGGCAAACCATAATTAAAATCGTGCTGCCGGCTTCTTTTCCGGGGATAATTACCGGGGCCATCCTCGGCGTGGGGCGGGCTGCCGGTGAAACGGCGCCCATTCTCTTCACCGGGGCGGTCTTTTACATGAGGGGCCTGCCCACCTCCCTTCTCGACCCGGTAATGGCGCTGCCTTACCACCTTTTCGTGCTTGCCACCGAGCATCCCAACATTTCCAAAGTGGCCCCCATCCAGTACGGGACCGCCCTGGTTCTCCTCATCTTGGTTCTCCTCATCTCGCTGACCGCTGCCGTCATCCGCTACTGGTACCGGAGCAGGAGAAGGTGGTGAAATGAAGGTCAAGTTGCAGACCAAAAATCTGAACGTGTGGTACGGCAATGCGCAGGTCGTCAGGGATTTCACCATAAAGATTCCGGAAAAAAGGATAACGGCAATAATCGGTCCCTCTGGTTGCGGGAAGTCAACCTTCTTAAAGTCGCTCAACCGGATGGTGGAGCTGGTTCCGGGAGCCAGGGTGAGCGGCGAGGTCCTTCTCGACGGCAAAAACATCTACGACCAGGATGTCGATGATACTGAGATCAGGTGGAAAATAGGGATGGTCTTCCAGAAGCCGAATCCATTTCCCAAGTCAATATATGAAAATGTGGCCTACGGTCCAAGAATCCACGGCATCGCAGAAGGGGAAAGGCTGAAACATCTGGTGGAAGAAAGTTTAAAAAAGGCCGCTCTTTGGGAAGAGGTGAAGGACAGGTTAAACATTTCGGCCTTCGAGCTCTCGGGGGGCCAGCAGCAGCGCCTCTGCATCGCCCGGACCCTGGCCGTCAACCCGGAGGTGATATTGATGGACGAGCCCTGCTCGGCCCTGGACCCGATTGCCACGACAAAAATCGAGGATCTTATCTTCGACCTCAAGAGGAATTACACCATTGTGATCGTGACCCACAACCTGCAGCAGGCGGCTCGGGTCTCGGACTACACTGCCTTTATGTACCTGGGAAAACTCATCGAGTATGGCCGGACTGAGGAGATCTTTGAGCGGCCAAAGAATAAACAAACACAGGATTATGTTGTGGGGAGATTTGGATGAAGTTAGAGACCAGAAGGAAGCTCTCCGAGGAGCTGGAGGATCTGAAATCAAAAACAATAAAGATGAGTTCACTCGCCGCCGCAGCCGTGGAAAGGGCGGTGAGGAGCCTGGCCAGGAGAAACGTTGGCCTGGCGAAAAGGGTGATAAAGGAGGACGACAAAATCGACGCCCTGGAGCTTGAAATTGAAAACAAATGCATGCACCTGATAGCCCTGCAGCAGCCCATGGCCAAGGACCTGCGCATCATCGGTTCCTGCCTCAAGATCATCACCGATCTGGAGCGGGTGGGCGATCGGGCGGCAGACATAGCCAACATCACCGTGGAACTCGCCGGCAGGCCCCTGGTCAAGCCCCTCGTGGACATCCCCAGGATGGCCGAGCTGGCGGTCGGGATGTTGAGGGACGCCATGAGGGCTTTCAAGGAGGAGAACTCCCTGCTCGCCTGGGGGCTGGGTGAAAGGGATGACGAAGTTGACCGGCTGGCCCATCAGGTCACCAGGGAGCTCTTCTCCTACCTGGTCGAGGACCCCAGGAAGACCTCGGACGCCTTTCGGCTCATGCTCGTGGCCTCCTTCCTGGAAAGGATAGCCGACCACGCCACCAACATCGGCGAGAGGGTAATTTACATGGAAAGGGGAGAAAGGGTGAAGATAAACTAACTCCCGCTCCAGGGATAAAATTTCGGGAATTAATGTGGTTCATTTCCCCTTCAAAGCTGCTTTGATGAAGGCATCGAAAACAGGCGCCGGCTTCCCCGGCCTTGACTTAAACTCGGGGTGGAACTGCGTGGCGAGGAAAAATTCCCGCCCGGGCAGCTCCAGGATCTCCATCCTTCTGCCGTCAGCAGATCTCCCGGAAAACAACAGCCCCTTTCTGACCAGCCTCCCGATGTATCTGGGGTTGACCTCATACCTGTGCCGGTGGCGCTCGCTGATCCTCTCCCTGCCGTAGATCTGAAAGGCCCTGGTGCCCCGGGAGATGATGACCTCGTGCGCCCCCAGCCTCATCGTCCCGCCCATCTCCGCGACCTTCTTCTGCTCCGGCAGCAGGTCGATCACCGGATGGGGCGTCCTGGGGTTGATCTCGGTGCTGTTGGCGCCCTTCATCCCGATGCTCCGGGCAAACTCCACGACCGCCAGCTGAAAGCCAAAGCAGAGCCCCAGGAAGGGGATCAAGTGCTCGCGGGCGTAGGCTATCGCCGCTATCTTGCCCTCGCTGCCCCGCTGCCCGAAGCCCCCGGGAACCAGCACCCCGTCGTAGCTCCGGAGCATCTCCAGATCCCCGCCCGACCTCTCAAACCTCTCGGCGTCAATCCAGTTGATCTCGACCCTGCAGTCGTTGACCCCCGCGGCATGCTTCAGGGCCTCGTTGATGCTCAGGTAGGTGTCCGGGAACCTGATGTACTTCCCCACCATGGCGATCCTGACGACCCTGGTGGCCCTCTCCATCCTTTCGACAACTTCCTTCCACCCCGTCATGTTTCTCCCCCGGTTCTCGAGGTCCAGCCGCCTGACCAGGAGATCTCCCAGGCCCTCCTCGTCAAGAAGCAGGGGCAGGCGGTAAACGTTCTCCACATCCGGAGCGCTGATCACCGCGTTCTCCGGGACGTTGCAGAAGAGGGAAATTTTCCTCTTGGCATTTTCGCTGAGGGGACTCCTGCTGCGGCAGATCAGGATGTCGGGTGAGATCCCCGCGGCGAGGAGCTGCTTGACGCTGTGCTGGGTGGGCTTGGTCTTCTGCTCGCCGACGACATCCAGCACCGGGACCAGGGTGAGGTGAATGAAGGCCACGTCCTCCTTCTTCTCCTCCAGGGAGAGCTGCCTCATGGCCTCGATGAAGGGCATGCTCTCGATGTCGCCCACGGTGCCGCCGACCTCGACCAAGCAGATTTCAGCCCTGCTTTCGCGGGCCACCTGCCTCACCCGGCTCTTGATGAGATCCGTGACGTGGGGGATGATCTGAACCGTCTGGCCCAGGTAGTCGCCCCTCCTCTCCCTCCTGATCACCTCGCCGTAGATCTGGCCCGTGGTGATGTTGTGGCTCTTGGTGAGGTTCACATCCAGAAATCTCTCGTAGTGGCCCATGTCCAGATCTATTTCCCCCCCGTCCTCGGTGACGAAGATCTCGCCGTGCTCGAAGGGATTTATCGTGCCGGCGTCGCAGTTCAGGTAGGGGTCTATCTTTATGGCCGTGACCCGGTAACCCCGCGACTGAAGAATTCTGCCTATCGAGGCCGTGGTTATCCCCTTGCCCAGCCCGCTGATCACACCGCCGATCATGATCAGATACTTCATCGCTTCACCCCGTGGGCAATTCCGATGACCTCCTTAACACTGCTAAACTTGTTTTTCACCAGATATCTCCTTATCCCCTCTTCAATCTCACGAAAGATCCCGATTCCCCTGACCGCCAAGGCCGAGCCCACCTGGACGGCGCTGGCCCCGGCCATCAGGAAATCGAGAGCAGTCCTCCAATCGCTGACCCCGCCGCAGCCTATCACCGGGATGGAGAGCTCCCGGTAAAGCTCAAAGACGCAGCGAAGGGCGATGGGGTGAATGGCCGGCCCGGAGAGCCCGCCGTAAACGTTGGTGAGCACCGGCCTCCGGGCGTCGACGTCGATGGCCATGGCCCTGATGGTGTTGATGGCGACCACCGCCTCGGCGCCGGCGGCTTCCGCGGCAACGGCCGACTCGATCATCCTGTCGCTGAGCCCCAGCTTGACGTGAACAGGGATCTTCATCACCCCGGCCAAGTCCTTCACGATCCTGCTCACGGCGGCGGGGTCGGCGCCCACCTCCATCCCGTGCCCCTCCACATGGGGGCAGGAGAGGTTGAGCTCCACGGCATCGGCGCCCGCTTCCTCGGCCCTCACGCAGATCTCCTCGAATTCCTCCACCCTGCCCGCGGCCACGCTGACGATGACCGGCACTCTGCCCTCCTTCGCCAGCGGCAGGTCCTCACTCAGGTAGGAGGCAAAACCCTGGTTAGCCAGGCCCACGGCGTTGATCACCCCGCAGTCAACCCCGACCACCACCGGAGTGGGGTAACCCTCCCTCACCTCCCGGGTCAGGCTCTTGGTGACCACGGCACCGGCGCCACCTTCAACGGCGGCGCGCTTCAGCAGTGACCCGTTGCAGAGGATCCCCGACGCCAGCATGGTGGGGTTTCTCATCCTCATCCTGCCCAACCTGATTCCCAGCTTCACAGCGACACCACGGCTCCCGATGCCTCCCGCCTTCTCTTTCCGAAATCGGTCTTCAGGAGAAGTTCACCGTCAAAGACCGGGCCGTCGCAGCAAACGCGCAGGCCCACCGGGTCCAGGACACAGGACCCGCAGAGACCAAAGCCACACTTCATGTAGCGCTCCAGTGAGGCCTGAACTTTGATCCCCCGCCCCACCGCCCTTTTGACCACCTCGTACATCATCAGCTCCGGGCCACAGGTGAGCACCCTCTGATATTTTCCCCGGGACAACACCGCGTCGACGAGATCAGTCACCAGCCCCCGGTGGCCCGCGGAGCCATCCTCGGTCGCCACGAGGGGCTCCACCCCGAGCCGGCGCAGCTCGCCAAGGAAAAGCAGCTCCGACCTGTTTTTCGCCCCCGCGAGGTAGGTGCACCTCCCCCCGGCCCTGGAGATCTCCTTGGCCGCGAAGATCAGCGGCGCCGCACCGTAACCCCCGCTGACCAGGAGGAATGACTTTCCCTCCAGGGAGAAGCCATTGCCGAAGGGGCCCCGAAGGAAGAGGCTGTCCCCCCTCCTCAGCCTGTGGAATTGCGCGGTGGTTTCGCCCTCCCGGGAAACGGTGATCCTGATAAAATCAGCTCCGGCATCGGAGGCGCTCATGGGGACCTCCTCATGCCCGGGCAGCCAGACCATGTAGAACTGGCCCGGCCGCGGCAGCTCACCCTCCCGAACTTCGAGATAAAAGGACTTAACCTTCGGGCTCTCCGCGACCACCTTTTTTATCCTCGCCGGCCGGAAGCGGAAGTCACCGTAGGAAAGAGCCCCCTCAACCCCTCCGCCCTGCCTTCCTGAATTTTCCGGCAACATCATCCCTCGACCCGTCACCGCGGTGGTCAGGAGGCCTGAGCTCCCTTGCTCTCCTGAATGTACCTGATCACCTTTTCATAGTCCTCCTTGCTGATGAAGCCATGGCGGTAGAGCTCCTGCATCAGCCGGGAGGCGGTCATCAGGGAGATCAGCTTGACGCCCTTTTGGGCCAGGTTTTGCGCCCCGCCCTGCTCGCGGTCAACGAGCACCATGGCATACTCCACCCTGCCGCCGCGCTCGCGGATGGCCTCAATGGCCTTGAGCAGGCTGCCCCCGGTGGTGACGGCATCATCCACGATCAGTACCGTGTCACCCGGGTTGATCACGCCCTCGATCAGGCTCTTGGTCCCGTGGGTCCTTTCCTCCCTCCTGATGTAGAGGAACGGCTTCTGCAGCTTGTAGGCCACCAAGGCCCCGATCGGCACCCCGGCCGTGGCCACCCCGGCAATCCTGTCGAAGGAGAGGCCCAGGGATTTCAGCTCGGCGACGTAGGCGCTGGTGATCAGATCAAAGAGTTCCTGGTGGGAAGGCGTGGCCCTGAGGTCTATGTAGTAGGGGCTCATCAGGCCTGAGGTCAGCTTGAACTTGCCCACCATCACACAGTGGTGCTTCGCCAGCGCCAGGGCAATCTTCTGGATGCTGACCCCCGTCTCCTTGATCTCCCTCAGAATTTCCCTCGCCCGGGCTGCCGGTGATGGGGCCTGCGAGATGCTCCTCCCGATGATCTCATAGTCGGCGCCGGCCGCCAGCGCCGAGCCGAAGCTGGCCCCCTGGGTGCCCACCCCGGGCGCAAAGATAATCGAGGAGGGGTAGGCATTCTTGGCACTGGTGATCAGGTGGGGGTAGGTCGCCGGCACGACGAAGCCGTCCACGCCGGCCCTGGCCGCGATCTCCAGCAGCTCGTTGAAGTGCTTGTTGAGGTGCTCGCTCGCCCCCGGGTGGCTCATGGCGCAAAGGCCGAGCACCCCCTTGTCCATCTCCTCGGCCAGGCTCACCACTTCATCTATCCCACCCTTGATGCCGACGGCGGCGTGAATGATGAGGGCATCGAAGCCGACGTCGAAGAGCTGCGCGGCCTCGAGGCCGTTGATGTGACCGATGTCGGCCATCTTGGGATCGCAGATGAAGAAGTAGCTCTTTCTCGAGGCGTTGATGATCTCCTCGACCAGGTCCAGCCCCAGCCCGAAGATGAGGGGCAGCCCGATCTTCACCCCGGAGACGAGGCCATCGAGCTCGGCAAGCAGGCTCTTGACCCGGTTGGCCGTGTTGAGCCTCTCCCTCTGCCTCTCCTCGGGCTTCTTCAGGGAGTAGGGATTGAAAGGAGGATCAAGTGCCAGCACAATTCTGGAGTCCGTCCTCTTCGTTATGTCCGCTACTAGTTTCAGGAACGTTTTGCTCAAAAAGCCCGCCCATAGTTTAGTAGCGAAGTCATAAAAAGGTTTACGCTGGTTGAGAGGCCCCGCCCTCGGCCCGGGAAATTTTCCCCTTCACCCCCTCCATCCTCAGGATCTCGGCCCCGCATTTGCATTTGCCCTCAATCAGGCGGGAGATGTCCCCCGACCGGTATCTCACCAGCGGCATGCACCTCCTGCTGAGGGTCGTGAAGACCAGCTCCCCCTCCTCGCCAGCCCCGAGGACTTCACCGGTCTCAGGATCCACGACCTCGACGAAAAGATCGGCCTCATTGATGTGAAGGCCATCCTGCGCCGGACACTCCATCGAGACAGCCAGACCCATCTCCATCGTCCCGTACTGGTCGTAGGCCCGGCAACCCCAGACCTCCTGCACCTCCCTCCGGATCGACTCGTCGAAGGGAAAGTAACTGCAGCCACGGCTCAGGATGATTGACTTTATCCCCAGCCGGTGCAGGTTTCGGCCCTCGGCCAAGCCGGTGATCGCGTAGAGGTAAGGATTGGAACCGATCAGCATCGTCGGCCTGTGCTCCACCATCTTCTGCACCTGCTCCTCGAGAAGGCCCTGGCCGGTGACCACGGCCGAGGCCCCGCAGCTCTCGGCGGCCCTGCTGACCAGATAGTCGCAGCCCCACTCCGCCTCAGGAGGGAACATTATCTGCAGCACATCCCCCTCCTTCAAACCCACCATCCTGAGCGCGGCGGCTATGGAGGCAACTATCCTGTCCAGCTCATCCTTGGTGTAGAAAACCCTCAGGGAGTCGGGGGTCCCGTCGGCGGAGAAACCACGGAAAATTTCGCTCTGGGGCACACAGCAAAACTGGTTCGGCCTCCGGATCAGGTCCCGGGGCTCGGTGAACGGGATTTTGGAGAAGTCATCAAGGGATCTCACCTTTCCGGGAGAGATGCCAGCCCGCTGATAAAGCCTCCTGTAAAAGGGGCTTCTTTCGCCGGTGTACTTTACCACCTCGGATATCTTCCACAGCTGGTAGCCCTTGATGTCCTGGCCCTTAATTTCCGGATGGTGATCTCCATCCCGAAACTCGCCGCAACCGGATCGGCGCCTCAGCTCCTGCCCGATGACGGAGTGAATCCACTTCTCCAAGAAGTTCATCTTTCGTCCCCAGATTTTTCGTTGCTTCTATTACCGAACTCCAAACTTTAAAGCTTGCCGACCGATAATAATACCAAACCCCGGGCAAGGGTCTGAAGATGAGGCAGAAGGCCGTCTCCATAGATGTGACCAACAGGTGCAACCTCCGCTGCCGCCATTGCTTTTTCTGGAGGACCAACAGCTCTGGAGAGCTGCCGGTTGAGGCCTGGGAGGAGGTCTTCCAAAGGTTGCCCAAGTTTTTCTACTGTTCCTGGGTCGGCGGGGAACCGCTGCTGCGCCAGGAACTCATCGAGCGGGGAAAGAAGAGGTTCCTCCTCAACGAGGTGGTAACCAACGGCACCATCCCCATACCCTCCTGGAACGATGTCTCCTTCTTCATCAGCATCGACGGCACCAAGCGCTACCATGAACTCATCAGGGGAAGGGGGACCTACGCAAGGGCCAAGGAGAACATCGAAACAACGGGGGCACGCTACCTGCTGCTGAACATGGTGATCAACTCTCTGAACTATCGCTGCGTGGAAAAATTTGTCTCCGAATGGAGCAACTCCAGGGTGCTCTGGGTGAAGTTCAGCTTCTACACCCCCTTCGTCGGCGGGGACAATTCCCTGTTCCTCCCCTTCGCCAAGAGGAATGAGCTCATCGACAAAGTTCTCAGGCCCTTGAAGGAGGACTACGGCGACTTCATTTTTCTCTCGGACGGGATCCTTGAATCAATGAAATATCCGGGCTGCCTGAAGGTAGCTTCCAACTGCCCGGCCACCAGGCTGGTCCTCAGCCTGGACTCCATGGGAAACATCAAGTACCGGGGCTGCGGCGACACCAGGGCCTGCTACATGGGGGCCGGGGCCATCTGTGAAAAGTGCGGCCACATGACTCCCCACTACCTCAAGGCCATTTACGAGGACGGAGACTGGGAGATCATCCGCAAGTCCCTGAAACACATGCCGCGGGGGGTGGCCTTGAAGGCCGTCAGGTCACTGCTGCCCAAAGGCCACCGCCCGGGCCGGCAAAATACTTAATCAATGGAAAACACCACAACATTGGTCCCCATGGGAGAAGTCATCGGAAGAACTTGGAGCCTGTGCCCGGTCTGCCTGAAGAGAATTCCCGCCACCAGAGTTGCCGAAGGGGACAACATCTTCCTGGAAAAGGAATGCCCCGACCACGGTAGCTTCAGGACGGTCCTCTGGCGAGACGTTGAACTTTACAAAATTCTGAGCCGGTTCGATTCGAAGAGGAGCGGCGCCAGGGTCAGGCAGACGGGGAGAAAAAAGGGATGCCCCTTTGACTGCGGGCTTTGCCCCGATCACCAGCAGGACACCTGCCTGGTGGTCATGGAGGTCACCAGCAGGTGCAACCTCAGGTGCCGGGCCTGCTTCGCCAGCTCCGGGGAGGGTTACCTCTACGAGCCGGACCTTGCCCAGATCAAGGGGATGTATGAAACGGTGCTGAGGGGTCCCAAACCCGTCTGCGTCCAGCTCAGCGGCGGGGAACCAACGCTCAGGGATGATCTGCCGGAAATAGTTTCCCTGGGCAAAAAAATGGGCGTGGACTACATCGAGGTGAACACCAACGGCTTGAGGCTGGCCGATGATGTCGCCTACCTGCGCCGCCTCAAAGAAGCCGGCGTGGATGCCATCTACCTCTCCTTCGATGGCGTCTCACCGGAAGTCTACGAGAAGATCTGCGGCGAGGACATCCTTGAAGCCAAGACCAAGGCCGTGAAAAACTGCGCCGCGGTCGGGTTGGGCGTGATTCTCGTCCCCAGGATCATAAAGTACATCAATCATGACCAGGTGGGAAAAATAATCGATTTTGCCAAAAGGTGGATCCCGACGGTGAAGGGGGTGCATTTTCAGCCGCTCAGCTACTTCGGGCGGCATCCGGGTAAGCCGGAGGATGACGAAAGGGTAACCATCCCCGACCTGATCAGCGCCATCGAGGTGCAGACCGGCGGAGAAATCAGGGCAGATAACTTCATCCCCACCTGCTGCCCGGAACCACACTGCGATGCCAGATGCCTTGCAGTGCTGCTGGAAAACGGCCGGCTCTTTCCGCTAACCAGCCTGCCCCACACCCCGGCTCCGACCTGCGCCGATATCCCGAGGTTGATCCGGGAGTCGGTGGCCAGCCTCTGGAAATTGACCGCGAAGGGCGAGCTCCCAGCAACCACGGGAGTTGCCCCCTGCAAATGCCAGGCGGGCAGCTGGATGGAGATAGTGCAGAGGGCGGCGGAAAACTACCTGACCATTTCCATGATGGCCTTTCAGGATGTCTGGAACATCGACCTTGACCGCCTGGAAAAGTGCTGCATCCATGTGGTGACCCCGGACAGACGCCTGATCCCCTTCTGCGCCTTCAACGTTACCTCTGAAGGAGGTAAAACATTATACCGGCATCAGGTGCTCTCCGGCCAAATCAGTTCCCGATCCCGATGAGGGGCTTGTACTATCTCGAGGGATTTTCACCGAAGTCCTCATAGTAGCTGGAGAAGATCGCGGAGGTGTAGGTCGCCAGATCCCTGCTGTCCTTTTTTGACGAAGCCAGCCCGACTTGATCGATGGAAAACTCATGGTCACACTTCGGGCAGCGCGTGTACTCACAGCCGACGACGGCCTCGGGACAACCCCGGCAGGAGACGGCTCTCGCGTAGATGAGGCTGAACTCAAACCCACACTGGGGGCACTTCAGCGTCCTCGTGGCCTTCAGAAGTCGGGGGCTTCCACCCAGCTTCTCCAGGCAACCGGTCAACATCCCGACCCCACCGGCTAAGCCCTCTTTTTCTCGAAGAGACACATGGCGGTGCAAAGGGTTTTGTTGACTATGTGCTCCTCGAAGAATCCCACCCCACAGTCGGGGCAGGCCATCGCGGGAGCCTGCCTCGTTATCCCCAGGTAGGAGACATTCATGCTGGCGCGAACGACATTCTTGTTGCACCGGCCGCAGCGCCAGGGCTGGACGTCGTCAGGGACAAAATCAGAGACCTCTTTCTCCTCCATCCTGTGGGAATAGACCGTGACCACATCTATCGCCTCCCCGGCCCGCCTGTAGACGACGTACACCGTCGTCGTTCCTATTCTCTTTTTAGCCAGGGTCTGATCGTCCAGGAGCAATTTTTCCTTGGTCTCCTCACCGTGCTGGACGACCTCCCTCACCTGCTCCAGGGGAATGCCCCTCTCCTCAGCCAGCTTCCTGACCTCAGCGCTCAGGTTGATCTCCACCATTCAATCACCCTCATATTTTCCAAAATCCCTCGCCGCCCTGACCAAGGCGTGAATGTTGGCGGGCGGGGAGCCGTGGGGACACTCGCAGGCCAACCCGGAAATGAACCCGTAGGGGCTGTCCTTCGCGGCCAGGATCTGCTCCTTCGCCATCTCGTAGACCTGGGTCGGGGAACCGGAGTAGGCCACCATGGTGTCCACGTTTCCCATCAGCGTGGCCCGCCTCCCGTAGAGCTGCTTCAGCTTTTCCAGAGGGAACGGCTTCCTGCCCTCATACCCGATCTGCATGACGGTGAAGGGCGTGAAGATCGTGTCCTTCCAGAGCTCCCAGTCCCTGGCGTGGTTACCGCAGTGGTGGTACCATATCTGCGGGCCGGCGCCTATCTTCAGGGCTTTTTTGACCAGCTCCGAGACATATCTGACGCCGAACTCCTTGACCTGCTTGGGTCCCAGCAGATCGCTTCCCGCTACCGTGGACCCGGTCACTATCATGGCGCTGCCGTATCTCTCCACCAGGGCCCTGCAGCCGTTCAGCGAGGTCTCCATAAATTTCTGGATCAGCTTGTGGCACAGCGGCGGATTTCTGATCGTCATCACCAAAAATTTTTCCAGCCCGATGAGCTGGGAAGCGTTCGCCTCGGGATGGAAGGCAAAGTAAAGGGGAACGAACCAGTTGGGGTAGTTGTCCCGGACGTAATCAAAGGCCTCCACGAAGGAGGTGTAGGTGGGGCCCTTCTTGATCTCCTCCTCGCTGACCACCTCCAGCTTGTCAATGTCCTCAGGGGTCTTGATCGCGTTCTCCTTGATGTGGGGCGGCTGGTTTTCCCTCCACTCGAGCTTGTTTCCCAGCTCCTGCTCCCAGACGTGGATCGTTGGCCACCAGTGGGCCACCGGGATGAGATCAAAGGCCTCATGGGCAGCGATGACCGAGGCTATGCCCTTCTTGGGATTGAGATACCATTCCTTGGCGGAAAAGCCGGCCAGATAGCCCGCCTCGGACAAAAGGATGGGGTCCACGTCAATCCTGTCGTAGGGCCGGCCCACAAAGGGAGCGGCAAATCTCTTCGTGGCGTGTTCAACCCATTTGGGATCGGGGTCAACGATGAACTTCAAATCCCCACCAATCACCAGACTACTTTGGCCCTTTTATTATTTTTGTAAAGGTTCTAATCTTTCACTCCCTGGACGCAGCTAAATGCTGGCGGGCCCGGTGGGATTCGAACCCACGATATGCAGCTTTCCTCCCGGGATAGAAGGCCTGCGGGTGTTTTTTCACTTGCCGCCTTATCCGGGCTAGGCCACGGGCCCGAGTAAACTATCGCATCACGATTTAATATTTGTGCGGAGATTATGAGTTGACCATCATGCCCAAACTCTTCGGCACCTTCGGGGTCAGGGGGATCGCCAACGAAGAACTGACGCCGAAAATGGCACTGGAGCTGGGTCAGGCGCTGGCCACCGACCTCGGCGGCGGCCAAGTTGCCGTGGGCAGGGACAACAGGACCTCGGGCGGGATGCTCGAGCTGGCCCTGGTCGCCGGCCTGAACTCCGGCGGCTGCGATGCCCTGAAGCTGGGGCTAACGCCGACCCCGGTGCTCTCCTTTGCTACCAGGCGCTTCTCCTGCCAGGCCGGTGTCATGATCACCGCTTCCCACAACCCTGCGGAGTACAACGGGATCAAATTCTGGGACAACGAGGGCGCGGGATTTCCCAGGTGGCGGGAGGAAAAAATCGAGAGGATACTTTCCCGGGGTCCCAAGATGGTTGACTGGCGCAACATCGGTCGCGTGGAAGAGGCCGATGCCCTGCCCGGCTACATGGACGCCGTCCTCGAAAGAGTCCCCCGGCTGAAGCACAGGTTCAAGGTGGTGGTAGACGGCGCCAACGCCGTGGGCAACCTGGTCACGCCGAGGTTGCTCCGGGAGCTGGGCTGCCAGGTGGTTTCCCTGAACGGCCAGCTCGACGGAACTTTCCCGGGGCGAAAACTGGAAACGGTGGCGGAGAACCTCGGGGAATTGGCCAGAACCGTCGTCGGCTGCAGGGCCGACCTCGGGATTGCCCACGACGGCGACGCTGACCGGACCCTCATCGTCGACGAGCGCGGAGAGGTGATCAGCGGGGACCGGGTCTTCGCGCACGTGGCTTTGCATTATCTCAGGGGCAAGGCTAGGCCCAGGATCTTGACCACGGTGGCCACGAGCTCCGTCCTCGACGATGTCGCTGCCAAGCTGGGCGGTGAGGTCGTCAGGACCAGGGTTGGTGAACCTGAGCTGGTCGAGGAACTTCGCAGGGGCGGTGGCGGCATCGCCGGTGAAGAAAACGGTGGGGTGATCTTCCCCGACTGGCTGCTCTGCAGGGACGGCATAATGACCGCGGTTCAGTTCCTCGAGGCCCTGGACCAAACCGACAGGAAAGCCTCCGAATTCAACCTCACCCTCCCGGCCTACTATCAGGTCAAGAGGAGGCTGGAATGCCCGGAGGAAAAAAAGGCGAGGGTTCTGAAGCGCCTTGCGGACAGGTTCTCAGGCCACAGGGTTAACCGCAGTGATGGATTGAGGATAGAGTTTGATGATGGCTGGCTGCTGCTCCGGCCCTCTGGCACCGAGCCGATCTTTCGCTGCTTCGCGGAGGCAAGGACGGAGAGAAGGGCGAGGGAACTTGCGGCCCTCGGGCTGAGGGAACTGAAGGCCGCCATCAGGGGGCGCTGAACTACCTCCCCGCGGGGCGGTAATCGCCGAAAATCTTGATCTCGGCGCCGCACTGGGGGCACCTGTGATCCTGGAGTTCATAGCGAAGGATGTCAAAGCCGAACCTCTCGATGAGGAGCTTCCCGCACCTGGGGCAGTAGGTGTTGTCCCCCTGATGGCCGGCGACATTGCCCAGGTAAACGTAGTTCAGGCCCGCCTCCTTGGCTATCCTCAGGGCCAGCTCCAGGGTTCTCACCGGGGTCGGCTCCCTGTCGGTCATTTGATACATGGGGAAAAAGCGGCTGAAGTGGGTGGGCACATCCGGGCCCAATTTCTCCACCTCCCACTGGCAGAACTTTCTGATCTCCTCCGGATCATCGTTCTCCCCCGGGATGACGAGGTAGGTCGTCTCCAGATGAACCCCCTTTTCCACCATCCACTCGCATGTCCTGAGAACCGGTTCCAGGCCCGGGGCCCGGCAGATCCTCCGGTAAAAGTCATCGGAGAAGGCCTTCACGTCGACGTTTGCGGCATCCAGGTAGGGCCGGATCTCCTCCCAGGCCTCGATGTTCATGTAGCCGTTGGTGACGTAGATGTTGTAGAGCCCGTCCCTGTGGGCCAGCTTCGCCGTATCGTAGACGAACTCGAACCAGATAGCTGGCTCGGAGTAGGTGTAAGAGATGCTCGGGCAGCGATACTTCTTGGCCAGCTCCACCACCCGCTCCGGCGCCAGGTCCTCATGGTCGACCTCATCCAAGCTCGCCTGCGAGATGGTCCAGTTCTGGCAGTGCCGGCAGGAGAGGTTGCAGCCAGCGGTGCCGATGGAAAAGGAATCGCTGCCGGGTAGAAAGTGATAAAGGGGCTTCTTCTCGATGGGGTCAATCGCCATCGAGGTGACCGAGCCGTAGATGAGGGTGTAAAGCTGGCCGCGATCGTTCTGCCGCGCCCGACAGTATCCGGTGGCCCCCATGGGAATCACGCACAGGCGGGGGCAGAGATGACAGCGGACCCTGTCTCCGGACAGGGGTTCACCGAATTTGGCCGGCATCTTCATGGGTTCCCCTCATTATTTTTTCTGCCCCGAAGCATTAAGCTTGTCCCCGCCAGCTGCAGAAAACCCAAACTTTTCTTATACTCAGGGAGATATCAACTGGGGTTGCCATGGGGGAAAGGCTGCGGGAAATTGAACGGAGCGCCGAGGAGATCATCCAGACTTTCCTTAAATCAACGGAAAATCTCCCCGAGATGAAGGAAACCTATTACAGCCTTGAGGCCTACAACGTCGTCCGCCCCGATGGGGAGCCTTCACCGGAGGAGGAAAGGCGAAAGTTCCGGGAGCGATTCATCTCCATCATGCCCCGCTCCGACGAGAAGGGAAACCTCAGGGTGGAGGTGGCGACGTGGCTGAAGGAACGTTAGCAAAGCTGGCCAGGATCAGAGGGGGGGAGCTCTCCGCCGCTGAAAATGTGGCCTCCGCGCTGGAGAGGATCCAGGAACTGGACAGGAGGATCAACTCCTTCATCGAGCTGAACCCCAACGCCCTGGCGGAAGCAGAGGCCGTGGACCGAAAAATAAAGAGGGGCGAGAGGGTCGGGAAGCTAGCCGGCCTCACCATCGGGGTAAAATCAAACATCAACGTTGCCGGGCTGAGGGCCACCTGCGCCTCGCGAACGCTGCAGAACTACGTCTCACCCTACGACGCCGAGGTGATCAAAAGAATCAGGGCCGAGGATGGGATAATCATCGGCATGAACAACATGGATGAATTTGCCTGCGGCTCCAGCGGTGAGACGAGCGCCTTCGGCCCCACCGACAACCCCGCCGCGCCCGGCCACATCCCCGGCGGCTCAAGCAGCGGGGGGGCGGCGGCGATCGCGGCGCGGTTGTGTGACCTCTGCCTGGGAACGGACACCGGGGGGTCGATAAGAAACCCCGCGAGCCACTGCGGCATCGTCGGCCTGAAGCCAACCTACGGGCTGGTACCGCGGCAGGGGTTGATCGACCTGGGGATGAGCCTCGACCAGATCGGGCCCCTTTCGGCAGATGTCGCCGGCACGGCTTTGCTGCTGGAGACGATCGCGGGCAGGAGTGACAACGAATGCATCATGCTGAAAGTTGACAGGGTAAACTACTCGGAGCTGCTGCGGGAGAAAAGCCTCAAGGGGATGCGCATCGGCATCAGCGAAAAGTTCTCGGAGCTGACCGACCCGGCGATCATGAAAGTGATCGACGGGCAGATCGAGAAGCTGCGGGACCTGGGGGCCGAAATCGTCGAGGTTGACCTGCCCAACCTCGAACGCGGTCTTTCCGCATACTACCTCATCGTCTCGGTGGAATTTTTCTCGGGAACCAGGAAGTTTGACGGGCGCAAATACGGGCGGAGGATCGAGGATGTCTGTGGCGAGGAAGTGCTGAGGAGAATCCTGAGGGGGCGCTACATCAGCCAGAAGGAGTACCGGGGAAAATTTTACCAGCGGGCCCTCCAGGTGAGGACCCTGGTCAGGCGGGAGCTGCTGGCCGCCTTTGAAAGGGTTGACGTCATCGTGGGGCCCACCGTCCCCAAGCTCCCCCACCGCCTCGGGACCAAAATCACACCGATGGAGATGTACGCCTACGATTATCTCACCGTCCCGGCCAACCTGGCGGGCATCTGCGCCGGGGTCGTCAACGCCGGCAGGGTCAACGGCATCCCGGTTGGGCTGCAGGTGCAGGGGCGGGTGCTGGGGGAGCCCGAGGTGCTCCGAGTGATGCAGGCGCTGGAGGCGGCGGGATGAACATAAAAATAGGTTTTGAGGTCCACCAGCAGATAGCCACCCGGCGAAAGATGTACTGCAACTGCCCGACCAACTACCAGGATGTCCCGCCGAACACCAACGTCTGCCCCATCTGCACGGGCATGCCGGGGGCCAAACCCCTGCCGCCCAACCAACGTGCCGTTGAAGCTGCGGTGGAAATAGCGCTGATGCTGGGGTGCCGGGTCTACACCAACCAGACGATCTACATCCAGAGGAAGCACTATGACTACCCCGATCTCCCCTCCGGCTACCAGCGGACGAGCCTGCCCCTCGCGGGCGGTGGCAGCCTGCTGGGCGTCAGGATCAGAGAGATTCACCTTGAGGAGGACCCCGGACAGTATGATCCGCTGGGGGGAAATGTGGACTACAACCGGTCGGGGATACCACTGGTCGAAATCGTCACCGAGCCCGACATGAAATCACCGGAGGAGGCCCGCAATTTCCTGCGCGCGCTGGTTCGGGTGCTGGAGTACACGGGAAAGGTCAGGCCGGAGGCGGGTGGTGCCATGAGGGCCGATGTCAACATCTCCCTCGAGGGCGGGGGGCGGGTCGAGGTAAAAAATGTAAACTCCATCAAGGGGGCCTACCGGGCCCTCAGGTATGAGGTGATCCGACAGCGGGAGAAGCTGAAGAGGGGCCTGAGCGTGGAGAGGGAAACCCGGGCTTTTCTTGAGAGCCAGATGGTGACCGTGCCCATGAGGGTCAAGGAGACGGAGGAGGACTACCGCTACATACCCGATCCCGACATCTTTCCCCTCATCCTCGATGAGGGCTGGGTGGAGAAAATTAGGGAAAGGATGGCTGAGCCGCCTCACCTGAGAGAAAGCCGCCTGATCTCGGAGTATAAAATAACCCGGGCGGCGGCGGAGGTCATCGTCAGCGAGAGGGAACTGGCCGATCTCTACGAGGCCGTGGCGCGGGAGGTGGATCCAAAGCTGGTCGCGATCTGGTTTAGGACGAGGCTCAAGAAGGTGCTCAATTACATGAAGCTCCGGGCCGCCGACATCAAGTTCACCCCGGCGCAGCTGGCGGGGCTGCTCAGGATGGTCCGGGACAGGCAACTGACCCCGGAGCAGGGGGAGCTGGTCCTCAGGGAGCTGGCAAAGCATCCGGCGGAACCGGAAAAAATCATCGCCCGGCTGGGCCTCTTCCCGATCAAAAGGGAGGAGCTTCTCCCGATCATTGCCAGGGTCATTGAAGAAAACCAGAAAGCGGTGGAGGATTATCGCTCGGGGAAGGAGGAGGCCATCAACTTTCTCACCGGTAAAGTTCTGCAGCTCACGGGGAGGAGGGCAGACCCCAGGGAGATAACGAGGCTCCTCATTGAAAAAATCGGGAAGAAGTAGTTTTTCCGTCGCCCCCGAAGGAAATCCGGCCAGGGAGAAATTGACGGTGGTTTGTTTTACCGAATAATGGAAAAACCAGCGATGAACGAGGGGCCGAAATTTCATCATTTAAGGGCAACAGAGGATCAAACTCATGCACCGCAAACGCAGAAGTTGAGGCCCTTCGAAAAAAGGAAGCTGAAATTCTCAGGCGGGCTTCTCGGGATCATCTCTGCACAGGTTTGCCCAACCTCATCCAATCAGCGGGCAGGGAACTTAATAACCATACATTTTTTCCGGCCTTGTTGACTGCTCAAAGCCCTCATATATCCGGCTCGGGGGCAAGACCTTCGCCACCGCCATGTTGAAATCGGCCTGCGTCACCTGGTCCCGCCCGTTTCTGATGGCAAACATTCCCGCCTCGGTGCAAATTGACTTGATGTCGGCGCCGGTCGCCCTCTCCGTGGCCTTGGCCAGAGCTTTGAGGTCGACATCCTTGGCCAGATTCATCTTCGCCGTGTGGATCTTGAAGATTGAATATCTCGCCGACTCGTTGGGCAGCGGGAAGTAGATGAGCCGGTCAAATCTTCCCGGCCGCAGCAGGGCTGGATCCAAGATGTCCGGGCGATTGGTCGCGGCGAGGATCCTCACGTCACCTCTCGGGTCGAAGCCATCTATCTCCGCCAGCAGCTGCATCAGGGTCCGGTGAACCTCACGGTCGCCGCTGGTCGACACATCCATGCGCCTCGCGCCTATCGCGTCCAGCTCATCTATGAAGACTATTGACGGAGCCCTCTCCCGGGCCAGCTCGAACATCTCCCTGACGATCCTGGCGCCCTCTCCGATGTACTTGTGAACCAGCTCGGAGCCGACCACCCTGATGAAGGTAGCTTTGGTCTCATGGGCCACCGCCCTGGCCAGCAGGGTTTTCCCGGTTCCTGGGGCCCCGTAGAGCAGCACGCCCTTGGGAGGATCGATACCGACCTTGGCAAAAAGATCCTTCCTCAGCAGCGGTAGCTCCACCGTCTCCCGGATTTCCCGGATCTGCTCCTCAAGGCCACCGACGTCAGCATAGGTCACCGCGGGCGCCTCCTCTATCTCCATCCCGAGCACCAGGGGATCCTTCTTGGAGGGCAGGATCTCCATGATGCTGAGATTGCGCTGGTTGAGCGCCACCCTGACGCCTGGTTTGAGGTCCTCGGGTTTGATGAACTGTGAAGCCGTGACCACGAAGTGAGGCCCAGCGCTGCTGCGGACTATGGCCCTGCCGTCCTCGAGGACATCGATCAGCGTCGCTGCGACGAGCGGCGGCGCCCTCATCCGGTCAAACTCGGCGCGCAGGCTCTGCAGCTCCCGCTCCATCTTCAGATACTGGCCCTCGATGACGCGCTTCTCGTGCTCCAGGTCCCGGATGCGCCGCTCGAGGCCCTGAATGTAGTCCGCCACATAGGACTCATCGCTGGAGCCGGCCTTTGATTTGGTAGAATCCGACAACTTCGATCCCGTTGAATACTATTGCCGGAGCTTAATAAACTTTCAGTGGAAGTTGAGGTCATCTGAAAAGGGTAAGAAAAGAGGGGTAGTAGTTTTGGTGGGAAAAGCTTGAACCGGGAAATTTTCCTCCCCATGGCCGTGGGCGTGATCCTTGCTCTTTCCATCACCTTAGTGCTCTTCAGCGATTTCGACAGGGACGGCGTTAACAACCTCAGGGAGTTCTCCTTCGGCACCAACATCTTCAATCCCGATAGCGATGAGGATGGGTTGCTCGACGGGCTGGAGCTCCTTTACGGGACCGATCCCCTGGCCGGCGACAGCGATGGCGATGGCCTTCCCGATGGAGCCGAGGTGAAAATCTGCGGGACCAACCCGCTGGTAACGGACAGCGACGACGACGGGATCATCGATGGGGAGGAGGTCAACCGGTACCAAACTGATCCGCTCCTCTGGGACAGCGATGGCGATGGCCTAACGGACAACCTCGAGCACCTCATTGGGACCGATCCGAAAAACAAGGACACGGACAACGATGGTCTCGATGACCTCAGCGAATTTCACCTTTATCAAACCATCCCGGTATTTTATGATACCGACGGGGATCTCCTCGGCGACGGGGAGGAGTCCCTGCTCCTGACCGACCCCTTGCGCTGGGACAGCGACGGTGATCGCCTGAGCGATGGGATCGAGGTCAAAGGATACGACGTGGACGGCGACGGCCTCACGGACGTCAACTTCCCCTCCTACGGGGCAAACCCGCTGATCAGGGACATCTTCGTGGAGGTCGACTGGATGCCCGGCGCCAGAACTCTGGGGGACTACTCAAGAATGAAACTGAGCGAGGCCTTTGCCAGACACAACCTCGTCCTCCACCTCGATCAGGGGGAGCTCGGCGGGGGAGGTGAAACTGAAGAACAGCTGGACGAACTCTATGACAGCAGGCCCGGCCCGATGAACGATCTCACCGACTTCAGGGAGAAGTACTTCACCCCCTCAAGAAGGGGGACCTTCTTCTGGTGCCTGATAACCCTGGGAAAAATTTACGTCGGAAACACCGAGGTGGGCGGCTTCAACCATGGCGACATTTTCACGGTGGCGGGAACCTGGAGCACTGAGGGATCTCTCGGGTCGGCGTTCATGCATGAACTGGGACATGCCCTCGGCCTGAATCGGGAACTCTTTGACGGCATCGATTCCAGAAAATATCCCTTCGAGGTTTACCGCAGCGTCATGAACTACAATGCCCCCTACCACAAGGGGGGAGAATTTTTTGATTACTCGGACGGGGCTCCCTTCAACGACTGGGAACACCTGAACTTCAACTTCCTCCGGGGCCGGATCAAGCCCGACCTGCCTCCGGAAAGCTACCGTTTTTTGCCCCGGCGCTGAGGTTAAAATGAGATCCATGCGGGTGGTCCTCGTCGAACGCCTGACTCCCGGCGAACAATCTCGCCTGAACGAGCTGGAGGCCCTGGTCCGAACACTGGGCTACGAGGTCGTGGGGGCGCTGCAGCAGGTCCGCCAGCCTGACCCCGCCTACCAGATAGGGAGGGGGAAGGCGAAGGAGCTGGCCGAACTGGTGAAGTCCGCCGGGGCCGATCGCGTCGTCTTCCGCAACCAGCTGACCCCCTCGCAAGCCTACAAGCTCTCGCGTTTAGTCGGGGTGGAGGTCGTCGACAGGTTCCAAATTGTTCTGGAGATCTTCGCCATGAGGGCCGGATCCCCCGAGGCCAAGCTGCAGATAGAATACGCCAGGCTGAAATATGAGCTGCCAAAAATCAGGGAGCAGGTCAAGGCCCTCCTCTCGGTGGAGCAGCCTGGTTTCCGGGGCGGAGGTGAGTATGAGGTCAAGGTGAGATACGACATGATCAAGCGCAAGCTGGCCACCCTGCGCCGGAAGCTCAGGTCCATAGAAAAGACCAGGGAGGAGCGCCGCAAGTTCAGGAGAAAGAGGGGATTTAAGCTGGTGGCCCTGGCGGGTTACACCAACTCCGGGAAGTCGACGCTGCTGAACGCGCTGACCGACGCCAAGGCGGAGGTGGACGACATGTACTTCACCACCCTGATGCCCCGGACCCGGGCCCTGAAGGCCAGCAGGATGATCCTCCTCACCGACACGGTGGGTTTCATCGACGACCTTCCGCCCTGGCTCTTCGAGGCGTTCAAGGCCACACTTGAGGAGATCTACCTGGCCGACCTCGTGGTGCTCCTGGTGGACGCCTCGGATTCTGTCCCGGAGATGATAAGAAAGCTTAGGACCTCGCAAAAAGTCCTGGAGGAGTACTCCGTCAAGACCATCACCGCGCTCAACAAAATCGACCTGGTGAGCAAGGAAGACCTGGAGCGGAAGATGGAGGTGCTCCACAGCATGACAAACACGGTGGTGCCGATTTCCGCCGCCCACGGCATCAACCTGGACGCCCTCTTGGAGGTCATCCGCGCCCACACCTAACAGCCTTTAGTTCCCGCGGTGCCAATTATTACCGATGCCTAGGGTTGTGGTCCTGAGGATGGGGCACCGGATTGACCGGGACAAGCGCGTGACCACCCACGTGGGGCTGGTCGCCAGGGCCTTCGGCGCGGATGGGATCATCATCGCCAACACCAGGGACACCGCGGTTGAGGAAAGTATCAGGAAGGTGGTCAGGAACTGGGGCGGTGATTTTTTCGTTGAAAGCGGGAAGCCCTGGAGAGAAATCGTGGCAGAATGGCGCCGGGGAGGCGGTTGCATCGTCCACCTGACCATGTATGGGCTGCCCGTGAATGACGTCGTTCCACGGCTCAGGGACAGGGACCTTTTGATCATCGTGGGGGCGGAAAAGATGCCGGGAGAAGTTTTTGAAATTGCCGATTTCAACATCGCCATCGGCAACCAGCCCCATTCAGAAATAGCGGCGCTGGCCGTTTTTCTTGATCGATTGTTTGGCGGCTCTGAACTGAAAAGGGAGTTTAAAAACGGAAAAATAAGGGTAATACCGTCAGAAAAAGGCAAAAAAATTGAAATAAAAGCTTAGAAATTCCCGATATTCTGTTTTAATCCCCGTTAATTATATTTACAAAAAACAACAAAAAGTTTATAAAATGGTGGTCCTGTGACGAAAGCGACGGCAAAAAAATCCAAGGCAACAACCAAGAAAAAAACAGCGGGGAAAAAACCCACCACCGGCAAGGCGAAGAGGGTAAAGGCCCAGGCGGAGAAGACCGAGGCAAAGGCTGCTACCGTTTCCCTGGAAAATCCCACCATTTATGAACTGCTGAATCAGGTCGCCGGCGAACACGGATACACGGTGGCCAAGGCCATCATCTCGGAGGAACTGACCGACGAGGAGATCGCCAAGAGGACCGGCATCAGGCTCAACCTCGTCCGCAGAATTTTGTACGACCTCTATGACAACCGGGTGGTGAGCTACCGGAGGGTTCGCGATGAAAACAGCGGCTGGTACATCTATTACTGGAAGGTTGATCCCGAGCGCGCCCTAGCTTACGTCAGGGCCAACCGCCAGCTCCTCCTGCAAAAGCTGGAAGAACAGCTGGAGCGGGAAAAAAATACCATCTACTTTTCCTGCAGTAACGGCTGCCCGAAAGTGGCGCTGGAGGAAGCCGCTGAAAATGACTTCAAATGTCCCCGGTGCAAGGGCAAGCTGGAGCCCTACGACAACTCGGCCATCATCACCTCGCTCGAGCGCAGGATTCAGACCTTGCGGGAACAGCTCACCCAGAGCTAGCGCCCGGAAGCCGGTTATCCTTTTTATAAAGGGCGGCCCCCCAAAGCTTCGGCGGGAAGGTGCTACCTGACGCGGGCAAAGGGATGACCGCCGGCAAGGCTGACCTTTGGAACACTTCCGGCGGCGGTGAACTGGCAAACGGGAGGAGCCTTAAGGAATTCGGCGCCGTCTGCGACGTCAGCGTGCTGGCGGACCGCGACAGCTTCAAACTGGCCCGGCAGCTCATCAGGGGCGGTGAACTTTACCTGCCCTCCGCCACTTACAGCTGGCTGGCGCGCGACAGGCTGATATCGGTGCGCGGCCAGAGCATCGGTTACAGCCTCGTTAACCAGTTCGTGCGTGATGGGGAGCTGCTCGTCGTTTACCTGCCCGAGCTTCTGGATGAAATCTCCAGGCGGCTTCTCTACGGGGTTGACCGCGAGGTGCCCCTCACCGACCTGCGGGCGGCCATGCTGGCGGCACACTTGAAAATGCCCATTCTGACCCTCAGCGACCAATTCACCGAGCGACTGAACGACCACGTCGGGGGGCAGAAGATCTGGCAACTGGATGTTCACGGGAATGCCGGCGCAATCCTGGCGGCGATCGAGCTCTACGGGGAGCTGGCCTCGGACCTGGGCAGTTACCTTTCCCGCCACCAGAATGGCGCCGAGTTTGAGGCCCTGGTGGAAGAGCTCAAAAGGCTCAGGCTGGACAACTTGAGGGCCAGGGCCGCTTGCCTCCAGAAGATCAGGCAGCCGCATCACTCCGGAAAATTGAGCCTCGTTTACCTGGGCTGGGACATCACCCACATTCTGCGCGAGTATCTGGAGCAGAATATAGTCCCGCCGGAGGTGGTGGGTAAACTGTATGAAAAATCACTGCTGCTCATAGCCAGCCCAGCGGACTGAAGCGATGGCCCTGCAGGACTATATTCCCAATTTTTTCCTCTTCATCTCGATGTGGGCTAGGATGGCATCGGCCGCCTTCACGGGGTCCTTCTCCACGTTGACCTTGCCCCCGGTGACGAGCTCACAGTCACAAGTGAGGAGCCGCACCAAGTTTGGCGCACCGGTGATCGTCGGCACTGGATTCACGTAAGTGAAAAGTCCCAGGGCTAGGGCAAAAATTGCATCAATGGTGGCCTTCTGCTCCATGTATTCCGGTGCCGCGGCGGCGACGGGCAGGTCTGGGAGGCTCACGCCGCCCAGTGTCTTCGCAATTGCGGCCAAAAGATCTGCCAGGCGCCCGGTGTCGGTGCAGGTGCCGTAGCTCAGCACTGGTGGTATCTTCAGGGACTCACATACCCTTCTCAAGCCCGGTCCCGCGAGCTCCGCTGCCTCCGGCCTGCAGAGCCCCGCCACCTGCATCGCTGCATTGCCGCATCCCATGGAGAGGACCAGCAGGTCCCGTTTGATCAGCTCCTTGGCCAACGCCACGCTGTGCACGTCCTGCCCGTGATCCCTCAGCGTCGTGCAGGAGACCAGGCCCACCACCCCGCGCAGGACCCCGGTTTTAACGGCGTCGAGAAGGGGATCGATGGTGCCGCCCAAGGCCTCCACTATGCTCTCGGTGGAAAAGCCGACCAGAGCTTCACCCGTGGGGAGGTGGAGAAGAGGTTCAATCGAACTGCGTCGCTCCCTGAAGTTATCTATCGCCATCTGGAGCAGCTGGGCAGCCTGGGCTTCGCCCTTTTCCGGATCATAGTTCACCCGGTCGCTGACGCCTTCAAAGGCCACCACTTCGCTCACCGGGACCAGCCTGAAGCGGTACTTCTGAGCGTAAATGGGGTCGATCGGCATGGAGCAGTTCATGTCGGCGGCGAAGAGATCCACACAGCCGCTGGCCAAGACCGCCTCCTGGGCTATCCAGTTGCCCGTAAAGCCGTAAAAGACATCATCCATGGTCCAACGCTGTATCATCTCTTGGCCCGTCTCGATGTTGGCGATCACGCGCAGACCCTTGGCGCCCGCGGCCCTGGCCCTCTCCTGCCATTCTGGCCTCCTCGCCAGCTGAACCAAGGCAAATCCCAGAAACGGCTCGTGGCCGTTGGTCAACACATTCACATAATCGGGGTCCAGAACACCGAGGTCCACGCGCATTCGGTGGGGTCGCGGTATTCCGTAGAGTATGTCCTGGCAGAACTCGTTGACGATCTGGCTCTGATATCCCATGGCGATGGCCAAACGCATGGCCTTGAGGGACAGGCTCACATAATAGCCATCAACGTTGGTGAGGCAGGAACTCGTCGCCAAAAGCATCTCGCCGTAAATTCCGCCCGGAAAGATTCCCAGCCTTTTCCAAGTTTCCTTGCGTTCATCCGGCGCCAGGGCCTCCACGATCTGGCTCGGCTCATCATAGCTCCTGTTGAAGTCCTCCTTGACAAAATCACACAGCCGGATGGCAACCTCGCTAACCGAACCTGATGTTTCCAGCCCCAGCCTTTCCGCAAAGTTTCTCAGCTTGGCCGGTTCCTTGATTGTGAACATGGTCCTGCCCTCGGCCGTGGCGCGAAGGGTCTTGATCGTCTGTTCCGTGTGGTAATGGTAAGTGGAGGCACCCATCACATTTCTCAACAGGGACATCCTCGCCGCCATGCCGTCAGCCGTTATTCCGCAGACGCCCCGTTTGCCTGTGGAAGCGTCGGCGCGGCAGGGGCCGTTGGAGCAGAGGTCACATCGGGTGCCGGCCTGACAGAAGGGGCATCTTCGGTCGGGGTCGCCGCCCAGTCCCTGAGCCTCGTAGCGGTCCCAGATGTTGGTCAAGCCATCTTTTTTGATCCGTTCGTATGCCTTGCGAACGGATTCGTGGTGTGAAATTCTATCCTCTCTCATGAAACCACAAACTGTTAAAATAATAAGGATGTTATAGTTTTAAAGTTGTTTCCTGAGCTGGTTCTGAAGTGGTTGTGCGGCAAAATTATCACTGCTGAGGGGCTTCCGCCATCTTTTTGAACGTTCAAGCCAAAATCGTGCCTTAGTTACGTCACCACCTTCTTTCCCTTCACCTTCAGAAACATCTTAAGACCCTTCCATAACCCGCCTTCATCATCCCCGATGATCGGAAACTTTCATGACGTACTTTTCTACCAGATCTTTGAAAACAGAGAAAGGTTTGGCTTCTGCCACAGCTTCCAGCACTTTGGAACCCTTGGCCCGAACACCGGCAATGATTTTCACGCCTCGCTCGAAAAAGGGCTCGGGCAGAGTGCTGGCGGTTGGCCCTGCAAAGGCCACAATCCTTGCCCCCCGGGACAACTCAAGCAACCTGTCGACCGTCCCGTTGGCCAAACTCGAGCCGCTGATCACCACGACATCACACTTCGGCAATACCGAGTCGACGAAGGTATCCGGCAAGGCGTCACCTCTCAGCTGAGGATTGTGCTCAAAAACATGAACCCTTCTGGCCCTCGTCCTCAACTTCCCCACCAATGGCCTGATGTACCCAACCACCGCCACCTCGTCCTCCGCCCTCACATCTATTTCAGCCATGGCATCCGCCCCGAAATTCCTTGAGTAACCCTCCAAGTCCATGAGGTGCTGAGAGACCGCGTTTAAGGTTGCAATGCCGACCACCCTCTCGACTATCTCAAAGGAATTCGCCAGCTGAGCGATATCCAATGCCCTGGAACCGTGAAAATCACGCCTTCTGTCCCGGTGAGTGTGTGCGATGTCCTCAGTCGGCGTGTGGCAGAGCCCCACGTAACCATTGTTGAGCATGACCGCTGTGTAGCAGAGACTAATGCAGACCTTCGACAGTGTCAAATCCTCCAAATTTTCCCTTCGTTTGTTGAGCAAATCAATCAGGTCGTCGGTAATCAAGATCGTCCCCTCTGCTGTTCTAGATATTTTTCCACCTTTTCAACCACTTGCATGAAGGCCTTTGCCGCAGGAGTTTCGGCATGTTTGACGATAAAAGGCACGCCATCGTCTGAATCCTCGCATATTCTCTGGTCAATTGGAATTTTGCCCAGAAACGGGATGCCGAGCTGTTCCGATATTTTTTGCCCGCCGCCGTTTCCTAAGATGTTGAACTCTGCCCCACACTTCGGGCAGATGAACCCGCTCATATTTTCAACGATTCCCACTAAAGGTACTTTCAGTTCTCTGGTAAATCCAATAGCTCTCTTGACCACGAGCTGGGAAACTTGGGAAGGGGCGGTTATCATCAAAACGCCGTCGATATCCTTTATCAACTGCATAATGCTAAGCGGCTCGTCACCGGTACCCGGCGGCAAATCAACGAGAAGAAAGTCCAAATCACCCCAAGCTACATCCGCTAAGAATTGCCTGATCGCGGCCATTTTCATCGGCCCGCGCCAGATTACTGGGGTCTCGTCGCTGGGGAGCAGGAAATCCAATGAAACTATTTTGATACCGAGCGGTCCCTCCACCGGAACGATTTCTTGGTTACCAGTCCGGCTTGTGGTGAGCTTCCCTTCCCGCACGCCGAGGAGCTTGGGGATGCTGGGGCCGTGAATGTCGGCATCTAAAACCCCCACCCTGTATCCTCTTTGGGCCAGTGCCACCGCCAGATTGGCGGTGACGGTGCTCTTGCCGACTCCTCCTTTTCCGCTCAAGATTGCCAACTTATGCCTGATCTTCCTCAGCCTTGTTTGGACACGTTTCTCCTGCTCCTGCATCTCTTTCATCCTTTCTTCCATCCTCTTCACTTCCGTTCAAGTTTCCTTTTCAGCGATTGCACAAAATAAAGTTTTGCCCAGATGGCTCAATGAGAACCACGCGCCCATCGACGCACTTTTCTACCTCCGGAGTCATTTGCCAAGGTTATTGGGGCCCTAAACATTGGAGTTCTTCAAGCCTCTTCTTGATCTGGTCCAGTTGCTGCCGGAGCGCCGCCAAACCTTCAGGCATCCGTTTCTCTCGTTATTTTGAAACTTGAGTGGTCTCTGTGCCTGTGGGGTAAGGTGGTGGCGGATGGGTGGGGAGTACGTCGTGTTCGGCATTGCATCCATATCGTGAGGTGGCGCGCAGTGTGGCGTGCGGGTCCCCCGGATGGTCCGGTTACGCCCTTGAAGTGATATCGTTAAAGACCAGGAAGCTGCAAGGAAAGCAGGGGGATCGGCGTCGGATTTTGGAGCTGATCAAACAGGCGGGGCTGTGATCGAATGATGGCCAAAAGGGATATCGAAAAATTTTTGCGATTTTATGAAAGCGAGTTTGGTAAAAAAGTTCTGAGCAAGGAAGCAGAATACTTGAACAACGAGTTGAGAGGGCGAAGGAAAATCCTGGATGTGGGATGCGGAGTTGGTTATTTTGAGGAGATGTTATCCGACCTGAACATAACTGGTCTTGACAGCTCGAAGGAAGCATTGGAAGAAGCGAGAAGGAGAAGTGGAAAAAGGTTTGTCCTCGGCGATGCGGGCAACCTCCCTTTCCCCGACAGATCCTTCGACGGCGCTTTCACGGTGACGACCTTGGAGTTTCTTGAGGACTACGAAAAAGCCGTGGATGAGGTAGCCAGAGTTCTGGAACCATCTGGCAAATTCGTTGCTATGATGTTAAATCCTGAATCGGAATACTTTAAATCCCATATTTTGAGACCGGGTTCGTACTTCAGGAGAATAAAACACGCTGACCCAAAGGAGATGGAGAAATATATCTCAAAGTTATTCACCGCAACCGGCGAGTATTTTCTGGGGATACGAGATCAAGAGGTCCTCGACACTCACGACAGAAATCTGGCGGCCCTGTATGTCGTCAAGGGGACCAGAGTTTAGCGCCCGGCAGATATTTTATTTTTGAAAAATGGTGAAAGATTGCTCTGGCAGGAAATCAAACCCTTGCTTCACCAGATACCAGGCCACCTTCATCTCTTCTATAATGGTTTCTAGGGGAACACGATGTCCAAAAAAATTCTGTGAAGCCTGATCAGCTGTTCACGGTATCGGTACAGGAGCTATTCTCGGAGAATCTCGTACTCGTAGGTGACCTCGGCTGATTTCCGGAGAATCCCCGAAACAGAGCAATATCTCGTTTGCGAGAGTTCTATCGCTTTTTTAACTTTGTCCTCGGGAACATCCCCGTAGATTAAGTATTTTATGTGGATTTTTTTGAAAATCTTGGGGTACTCTTCCTTCTCCTCGGCGGTGATGCTTATTTTAAAATCCGTAAATTTAACTTTCATTTTTCCCAGAATGGAGACCACGTCCATTCCCGTGCAACCGCCAAGGGCGACGAGCACGAGTTCCATGGGCCTCGTCCCCGCTTCGGAGCCTCCAAGCTCAGACGGGCCGTCCATCACCACCCAGTGGTTTGTCTTACCCTTTCCCACAAAGGTCAAACCTCTGACGTGTTGAACCTCGGCTTGCATTCAAACACCAATCTAATTTTTCTAGGATCATAAATAAACCCCGGTTATTTCATCACCGGGCTACCCACTTTCACACCCATATCATCAGCGATTACCTGGCACTTCACCTGGAGTAAGAAAAAGATGTTCGCGTTCACCTCGCTCAGAGCTTCATAATTTCCCTGCCCTTTGCTAACCACCACATCGGCGCTTTTTAAGAAATCTATAAATTTCTTGGAATTTCTCTTCGGCCCCGTGCCCGGCTCCCCGTTGCTCACCGTTTTGATCTCGGCGATCTTTTCTATGCCGGCGAATTTAGCATCTTCGACCGTTGCATCATTAATGATGGGTCCTCCCTTGACAACAAACTTGATCTCCTTATCCTTCAGTTCTTCTAAGAGAATGCGGTCAAAAACAATTTCACCGGCATTGTCCCCCAAGTATATTATCTTTTCAGACCTTTGCAACGCTTTTCTAAACCGACTGAAATGGTCTATGGCGAAATCCTGAACCAGAACTTCCGCGATTGTTTTCTCCAGATTGAACTTGTAACCGGGGCCAAAATCTATGACGTTTCCGGCGATGGCAAGTTTTGTCGCCGTTAGCAATCTGTCCTCGGATTCAGCGACCTTTTGTTTGAGGGTTGGGTACATCCTCAGCGCTTTCCTGTTGTACTCGTCTTTCAATTTTTTGTAAGGGTCGTTATTTCCCGTCACTTCCCTAACGATGTGATGAACTTTGTGAGAAATGTCAGATGGTATTTTGCCCTCCAACGAAGTTTTTCGGAGTTCCGACAAAACTTTTTTCAACGCCTTTTCCTGTTTTGTTTTATCATCCGTGGCCATCTTGGCCGCCTCTAAAGCCTGCCTCGCGAAGCACGGGATACAATCTAAACAGGTTTTCATTTTTATTCACCGGACTATCCAAGACTTCCTATCCGCAACAATTTTACTTTACCTGTTGGTACTCTATAGACTTCTTGCCGCATTCTGCGCTGCCAAAACCAGAGGATACAGAATGGGAGAAGGCGTGAGATAGGGATGGGTGGCCATCTGAAAAGTTTCCAGCTCTGTTATCGTAAATCTCTTTTGTATCGCAACTCCGATCATGTTAATCAACTCCCCGCAGGGCATCCCTCCAGCTACCTGTCCTCCCAACAAAGCCTGACTCTCCCTTGAGAAGATCAGCTTAACCAATACTTTACGCGCCCCAGGCAGTGTGGAAGGATGTTTGTCCACGGCCTCGGCCTTACCTGATACCACATCAAATCCCTCTTGCTTTGCCGTGTTCTCTGTCAATCCGGCAGAACCCAACGCGAGACCGCCAACATAAGTGGAGAAGATCCCGATAGTCCCCTTGCTCTCGCGCAACACCTTCAATTTATACAGATTCGCGCCAGCAATTCGGGCCTCTGCGGTGGCGATGGAAGCAAGAAGAACAGGGGCGTCCTTCCGGGTAAAAAAGTTTCTCTTGCCAGCACAATCTCCGATAGCGAAAATATCTGGGTCTATAGTTCTCATGTATTCATCAACCCAGATGCCCCTTCCTTTCCCAAGCTCAAGACCCGCATCCAGGGCTAACTTAGTATTAGGACTGGCCCCGATTGCTAAGATAACGCAATCGACATCTATTTCTTCTCCAGTTGAAAGGCGTACCTTCCTGACCCTTTCATCGCCCATCACTTCTTCCGCTCTGATCCCGGTCAAAATTTTTACCCCTTGAGACAACAGTTTCTCCTCGATCAGCTCGGAAAATTCAGGGTCAAAGGAATTGGCCAAAAGATGGGGGAGCATCTCCACTACGATGACCTCGGGACCTTTAACCTTGGAGAGCTCGTCTGCAAGTTCTACCCCGATAAACCCCCCACCCAAGACTAGAACCTTTTTACATCCCTTCACATACTTTACCATATCCTCGAGGTAGCTCAGGTCTTTTCTTATTGAGTAAACTCCTTTCTTGTTGATACCTGGAATCGGCGGAAGGATAGGATTGGAACCGAGAGCCAAGACCAATTTTTCGTAGTGATAATCGTCGCCGCTTTCGGTGTGAACTACCTTGTTTTTGCGGTCGATCTTAACCGCGCGGTCCACCACGAGTTCGACGTTCTGTTTTTCCAAGGACGTGTAGCTCATCGCGTTTTGCTCGGGGTTTTCCAAGCTCGCGATCATGTAGGGTATGCCACACGGGATAACGCCCCTCTCCACATCCCTCATCAGCAAGATTTTCTTTTCGGGATAATTCCAGCGAGCGGTAAGAGCACAAACAATTCCCGCTGGTCCTCCGCCTATGATCAAGACGTCTGTATTCTTTTTCATCGTTTTTCTTTCATCATTCATCATATTTAATTTTTTTATCGTGCTTTGTTTTTCAAAATTTGTCTTACCAAACACGGAATGCGGTTAGATTTTCATTCTTGTTTCCAGATTATTTACGACTTCTTGACTTATTTTTTACCTTCAATGCTCAGCGGCTTGTCGCATCGGTCATCAATTTTAATGAGGGCAACTGCCCTCTGAATTTCTTTATCAAAAACGACCCCCGCGTATCTTCTTAGCCAAATATAGGACTTACTTTGTCCAATCCCCTTCGATAATTATTTCCATTGAGATTAGCTCATATTTTATGCCCTTCCTTTTTCCAATATTCTTAGGGCATCCGCTACCTTCCTGCTAACCGGTGGCGTTTTGTGTCCAAAGGGGCTACAGTTATTTCAACGATTGCCATTTCTTTTCGGTTAACTGCTATTTAAACGTTGAAAAGGCTAGGCTTGCCGGGGCCCTCGTCCCCCGCCGGCTCCATGCCTTCCCGTGCCTCCTCCACTTGGCGGCCCCCTGTCAATGCGGTGGATCATCTGGGCCGGGGCGCCACACCTGGGGCAAACAGCTGGTTTTGGCATGCCTCGGGGAACCTCCACGATGTTCCCGCAAGCAAAACATCGAAATTTTTAGACGGGGGCAGCGGACTAGGCGGTTGTGCCATCAGATTCCACCCCCTTTAACCTCTTAGCAACACGTCGGACTAGGGATAACAACGCCTTTGCGGCAGGACTACCTGGGGTCCTCTTCACGAGTGGTTCACCCGAGAGGTAGGAGCGCAACAGTTCATCGTCCATGGGGATTTCAGCTGCTATCCCGATCCCCCGCTCGCTGCTGATGCTCAGAAGCTCGTCTTTTGACCCTCCGGGAACATCGGCTTTATTCAAGACAATTTCGGCCGGCAGTTCTAATTCCCTGGCGAGGTCCAGAATAAATCTAAGATCGTGGGCACCCAAGGGTGTCGGTTCCGTCACCACCAGCGCGAAGTCCGCTACCCAGAGGGGCTGAGCCACTGCGTTGTGGACTCCAGGGGCGGTGTCGATTATCGCCACATCATACCAGCCGCTCTGTAGTTCACTCACGGCGCGGAGAACTGTCGCGCGCGCCACCATAGGGGATCTCGGCTCCGTGGGCCTCAGCTCGCCCACCACGAGCCTGATCCCGTTGGCGTCCGTGGTGTAGATGGTCCCAATTGTTTTCCAGCCGTCTTTTATGGCCCCATGTTGGCAAACCAATTGGCAGGCTTTACACCCGGAGCAGAGTTCCTCAAAAAGTATTGGCGTTTGTCCTTGGAGACTAAATAACGCGTGTTCGTGACAAACCTCCACGCATCTTCTGCACCCGACACATTTCGTTTCGTCGATCAATGGTCTGAATGTCTTTACCTCTTCTCCAACACCAAGCTCTGCTCCCAAAAGCGCGGCGCAGCAGGGGCCGTCGACATCGACATCGACCAGCATGACCTTCAAGCCCTCAAGGTTCAGGCCCACGGCTAAGTTCACGGCAACCGTGGTCTTTCCCGTCCCCCCCTTACCACCTGTCACCGCGATCATCGGCACATTCACTTTTTTCCTCCTGAAGGTCACCACAAAATTTCCCCCACCTCGTTTGCTATCACCGCCAGAGCTTTGGAGGCTTTCGCGTCGGGATTGAAGTCGATGACAGGCTTCATTTGCACCTGTGCCCTGACGACCTCGTAGTCAACAGGAATTTCACCCAAAAACTGAAAGCTGAGCTCATTCAAGACCCAGTCCCTCAGGGTGGTCTCGAAATCCCCAGAATAACCGCCCTTGTTTATCACCACACCAGCGGGGATGTCGAAGTGCTTTATGATCTGAGACAGGCGCTTGAGATTCCTCTTTGCGGCGGGCGTCGGCTCCGTGACAGCGATGACGTAGTCCGCCCCGGTGATGGAGGCTATGACAGGACAACCGATGCCGGGCGCAGCGTCAACTATGAGCACATCGCTCCCTTCGTCCTGCGCCTTCCTTCGCGCGATATTCCTTATGCTCGCCACGAGGTGCCCGGAGTTGTGTTCACCAAGTTTTAACTTCCCGGTTGCACAGCCAAACCCGTATTTAGTCTCCTCAACGCTGATTGTGCCCGTGTCTGCCTGACCTACCTCAATCGCATCAGTAGGACAGACGAGCTTGCAAACACCACAACCCTCACACATGAGTTTCATCACCATCGCGCGGCCGCCCTCAGGCATGACCATCGCTCCGAAGGGGCAAACCTCAAGGCACTTGCCGCAGGAAACGCATTTGTCTCCATCAACTGTGGCCTTCTCCGAAGCCCTGATGTTCACAGAAAAAACAGTCTTCCCGCCGCCGAGAGCCAGCAGTAGGTCGGGGGCATCCACATCTGCATCTGCCGTGAAAACTTTTAGCCCCTTCCTGACCAGATAAACGGCGAGCGATGAGGCAACGGTGGTCTTTCCTGTACCTCCCTTGCCGCTCGCCACAACTATCTCTTTCAATAGCCACACCCTAGCGTGAGCCGATTAAGTAGTGGTTTATGGCATCTTTAACCGTCACGCCGGGTGGAACCATTATCATCTGAATCCCGAACTGACCGGCCACAGCAGACACGTGGGGGCCGAATCTCCCGGCCATGATGTACCTCACGCCCTCATTAGCGAGCGCCTGAACCACAGCAATCCCGACTCCGCTGGGGGCGGAAACGTGCTGGTTGGGTAAGACCTTCACGCCCTTGATCGCCCTGCCCTCGACCTCTACAAGGGTAATGCTTGGGCACCTGCCGAACATCGGAGAGACCATATCTTCGAGCCCTCCCGGTCCTTGGCTTGCGACACCCACCTTGAAGTGGCCTGTCGGCGGAGGAGAGGGCTTCGGCGTTTGCTGGGGAGGATAGGGCGTTACCGGAGCCATCGGCGGGTAAGCGGGCCCGTAAGGGCCAAGTCCCATTCCTCTTCCCATTCCCCGGCCCATCCCCATCCCCGGACCGAGGGGAGGCATAACGGGGGGCGGGAACTGAGCTGACTCTCTGGATTCTTTGCAGGCATCCTCCAAAGAAGCCAACTTAGCTTTATCCTCTGTCAGCTCCTGCACAGCCTCCCGGACGGTCTTGGCCGAAGTCAGGTAAACTGCGATGCCGCTCTGGGCAAAGAGTTGCATCGCCTTGGGTCCCATTCCCTGCGTTAATATCGCGTCCACACCGCTGGATGCCAAGATCTCCGCTGGAGTCTTCTCATAACCAAAATGGGTTCCACGGTTGTCGATGGTTCTTGTGTTCACTATTTTACCGTCTGCAATCTCGACTATCGTGAAAACATCGCAACGACCGAAGTGTGGTGAGATCGTTGCCTCCAGTCCACCCGGAGCATTGGAAGGTATGGCTACTTTCATGGCAAACACTTCGGCATTCGCTCTTTAATAACATTGTCTACGGCTCGGCAGACGTTGGTCCCAACTTTGGCCGTGACCGCGCGGATGATTTTCGCTTTCAAAAGAGCTAACGCCTTGGGATCGAATTCCCCGGCAATCGCGACAGTTACCTTTTCTTCAGCCAACTTCTCGGCGACTATCGGACCCGCGCCATGTTCAGGCGAGGCGGCAGGGTTGTTCACAACTTTTGCCCCCTTGATCTGGCCCTCTTCAACCTCCACGATCGTGAAAGTCCTAGTTATTCTGAAAAAGCCTGGTTCCTCAGCTCTTAAGCCTTTGGACCCCTCAGTAGCCACTGCAACTTGCTTCAAGTCATCACTTTCCAGCCCCGCCACCCTTTGACAAGGACTCCCTCAGCTCCTTTATCCTGGCCTCAACGCTCCTGAGCTCCTCTTCCAGTTCTGCTCGGTACGCCTCCAGCGCTTCGATCTCCTGCTCAGGCGAGGGTGGAGGAGGTATGAAGGGAGGAAGCGGATAGTAAGGCGCTGCTGAGGGCTGCTGCTCAGGTGGAGAGGGTTGCTGCGGCACCTGCACGTAGGGTGGATAAGGTGGGTATATTGTGTAGGGGTTCATGTACCACCAGCATCTCCAGCGTCTGTGCCACCACATAGTTTAACCTCCTCTTGTTTGCTCACCAGTAGCCGGACGGGAGTACTGTGGATAAGTCGCGTAGGGGTATCCGTAAATGCCTGGGTAAGCCCACCACCATCTCGGAAGCCAGGGGAATCTAGCGCAGACCCAAGGGTTCCCCCACCAGCCGAATCCCCTCCCGAACCCAAACATCCAACCCGGCCGCTGCCACGGAGGCAAGTAGCTGAAGGGTCCCCTGCCTGGCCAAGGTCCTGACCAGCCACCCCGGCGCACACCCCAACCGAAAGCTGGCCACCACATCAGTCATCACCTGTTTTGTGTTATTGCACATAATTATATAAAAGCCTTTCGGAGATACTGGATGATCGGCTCGCCGACATAAGTTCTGATTATCACGGCCCTCCTGCCCGCTGCTGCTCTTCCAAAACAAACAGGGCATCCCCGGATATCGTGATCAGACAACTATCTCCAAACCAGCTTTTCCTTCCACAAAAGCCTCAGGGAATAGCTCCGCAATTTTTCTCTTATTGGCGGTGCAGTGAGCAGGCAGAATTAAATCCAACCCCTCCAACAATGCATAATCTTTGAATCCGTGCATTCCACCCACAACACCTGATATCTTTCCAAACTTTGAAGCCACCGCGAAAATATTTTGTACCCCGGGATGGGAGCACCCGACGATAACCACCAGCCCCCTACTCGCTCCCAAGACGAGGGATTGCTCTTTGACCCCCTTCCCGAGCTCCCCCGTGCTCCAAACTCCTTCCCGTATCCGCTGGGCGTCCGTCACCTCGTGCAGCTCGAAGCGTGAGGCCAACTCTTCCCTCAGCCGCCTCGAAAAAGATTGGGGAACGTAGACTTGCAAATCCCGCCTCCGTATGTGAGTCAAGCCCCCGAGGTGATCCCAGTGGGCGTGGGAAATGACTGCTCTCTTTATCTCCTCCGGCCGGACGCCAAGTTTCTTCAGGTTTGAGAGCAACACGTTCCCATCCCAGCCCGTGTCAAACAACATCTTCTCGTCCTCAAGTTCAATCAGACAGGAGAAGCCCCAACCCTTTTCAAACCCCTGCTTCGCCTCGTTATCGTAGACGATTTTCAGTTTCATCTTCATCGCGTCCGAGACCCAATTAACTGACAAACTTACCCCGTCGGCTCAAGTGCCCGGCTCCTCCCGAGGCGGGGGAGGCTCGGGCGTGATCACAAGGGGGCGGCGTTCGACCAGCATACGGGCGACCTTGCCCCTGGCGCTCTCCAAGCAGCGCCACACCGTTCCCCGGGAGATTTGCATCCTTTCGGCGGCTTCCTCCTGCTTAAGCCCTTCATGGTAAATGAGGCGGAAAGCTTCGAACTCGTCATAAGTCATGTAAATCGGCTCACCTGAGGCCATGGGCAAACCGGCCGGATTTATCGGGCCAAATTGTATGGTACCCGGCAGCATCTGCACTAACCTGGGCTTCATGGGTCTGCCCGGGCCGGACCACCGACGGCACCATCTTCTTCGCATGCTGGTCAACTTTTGTTTTGCTTTTGAAGGGCAATTATCTCTCCGTCAGCTCTTCAATTTCCTTTTTACCCTTTTCTAGCTCTTTCTCCTGTTCTTTGTCCTCTTTCAACAGCAGCGCTTGAAATTCACCCACGTGTGTCTTCTCTTCTTTTGCTATGTCCAAAAGGACCGCTCTGATGCTCTCATTATCCGTCATGGCCGCCAGCTGCTCGTAGAGATTTATGGCATCCAGCTCGGCGATCATCCCGACCCTGAGTATCTCCCGGTCCAGATCTCCCTTCTTTATCCTTTTCAGGTCAATCGGGGTTTCTGCTAGCATGGTTTCATCAGATTATGTTCTTATGCACACAATATTTAAAACCTCTTTTTTCCCGCCCAGAATTCACAGGAGGGAAGGACTCAGCATCGTGACCACCTCTCAAGCCAGAGACGGCAACCTGAACGCGATGCCGCCAGGGAGCAGGGCCAACGCTATCCCGAAACCCGCGAGACATATTGATGAAAAGAAAATCACCGCGGCCCGGGAAAGTTGCGATGCTGGATTCCGGCACGAAAATAAAGAATATATATCCCGAAACCAAGTTGAGGTGGTTATATGGACCTGAAAACCCTTCACAAGATCGGTTACGGGCTGTATCTCGTCAGCTCTAAAGCGGGTGGGAAATTAAACGGACAGATCGCCAACACCGTTTTCCAGACCACCTCCGAGCCCCCGACGGTGTCCATCTGCCTGAACAAGAAAAATCTCACCCACGAGATCATTCAGAAGAGCAGGGTCTTCGCGGTGTCGATCTTGGCCAAGGACACGCCGATGAAGTTCATCGGGGACTTCGGCTTCAAGTCGGGAAGGGAGACGGACAAGTTCAAAGAGGTCAAGTACAAGATTGGTGTCACCGGAGCCCCCGTTGTCCTGGAAAATGCCGTGGGATACTTGGAGGCGGAGGTCATCAACAGCCTGGACGTGGGGACCCACACCATCTTCGTCGGCAAAGTGGTGGATGCCCAGCTGATCAGGGATGCTGAACCGATGACCTATGCCTACTACCACGAGATAAAGAGGGGCATCTCCCCGCCAACGGCCCCGACCTACCTGAAAGAGGAAAAGCCGGCCCAAGCCGTCGTGAGCCAGAAATACAAGTGCACCGTCTGCGGCTACATCTACGACCCTGAAAAAGGCGACCCTGACTCCGGCATCAAGCCGGGCACCCCGTTTGAGGAGCTCCCAGACAGCTGGACCTGCCCCATCTGCGGGGCCGACAAATCAGCCTTTGAAAAGATATAGGGAGATTCCAGGGCAAACGCAGCCCGGCAAGGGCAGCTGCGGCGCCTGATCAGAGAAAGGCCCTGGCGTCATCCTCTTCCCTGGAGCCTCTTCTCTCAAACTCCCTTGCGGCCTCCTCCAAATCTATCTCGCTTGAGGGGCCCCGCGATCGCCTCTGCCTGACCTTGACGAAGATGGGGTAGTTCACCGCCTCGCCGATGATCAGCGCCTCGCCAACGGGCAAAGATGAGATCATGGCAGCGACCTCACTGGTTATGGCCTCGGAGGACTGCTTGATGTGCTCCAGGTCATAGGGGTTGGTTATCCGCAGAATCACATTGGTGTTGGCCTGGGAAAGAACCGTCGTCGAAAGTCTCACCGGCCGCTGGGAAATGAGCATCAGCGAGGCGCAGAATTTGCGGCCCTCCCTAGCGATCGTCTCCAGCACCGACCGCGAAATCGCCGCCTCCTTGGACTCCCCCGCGGGACAGAACTGGTGGGCCTCCTCCAGACAGAGCAAAAAAGGCGGCACGCGGTTTCGCTTCCGGGAATGAAACAGCCTCCGGGCCGCGTAGGCCACGAGCACCTGTTTCTTGCGCAGGCTCGTCATGTCGCTCAGATCCACCACCAGAGCCCTTCCGGGAAGAACCACCCGCTCCCAGTTGGGGTTGTCGGCGCGGTCAAAGATCCCGAGCGACTGAAGGTCGTTCAGCCAGCTGACGAGGGCCTGCTGAAGCTGCTTGTTGACGCCGTCTCCACCCTCCACCCTGGCGATGACGTCGTCCAGGTCAAAGGGGCCCCTGCCGCTCCTGGACTCCGCGTGCAGCGTTTCCAGCACGCGCTGCAGCTCGCGCGCCTGCACCCCGGACATCTCGGGCAGGAACTCCCGGAACTGGGCCAGGCTGACGTTGGGGACACCGATCCTGAGCTCATCTCCTTTAAGCACGACCACCCGGTCCGAAAATCCGGGATCTTCGGCTAAGCCGGTGTATTCGCCGTGCACGTCCATTATCACCGTCGCCGGTCGGCCCTGCTCGGGGGAGCGGGACAGAATTTCCTCAACGATGACCGCGGCAAAATTTGAGTTGTGGACGATCAGGTCGTTCGCCACAAAATTATCGGAAGCCTCCACCGCCAGATCGTAGACATAACCCGAATACTCCACGGGGTCCACCCTGACGATCTCATCGGCCAGGAGGTCGGGGCTCAGCCGGGAGAACCGGTGCCCGAGGTCGACATACGGCGCTGGGGCCGCAGCACCTTTTCCAAAGTCAGCCTCGCCCGGCGCAGCGATCTCGTCACCCGGCCTGAGTTCCCCCGCGGCCACCCAGCGGGCCTTTCCGTTGAGCCTGAGCAGGGGGTGGTTGGAGGTGAGGGAAATCCAGCTGCCTGACCCGAGCCTGATTTTCAGAAGCCTTCCGGAAAAATTTCTCCGCGCGAAGGCTTTGATGGCCGCCCTCCGCAACCTGAATCCATTGCCCAGGGTGAAAACTAACAGGCGATCAGGGTTTTCCCTGGTGAACTCCACGCCCCCCTCCACCTCTTTTCCCCGCGCCAGCGCCCCATCGACCAGTTCCCCGATGGGAACCAGCTCACCCGTGGAAAGGTGCACCGCGGTTTCTGGGGCGAGGCATTTCCCCGCGCCGCTCATCGCCAGAACCGCCAGGTGCTTGCGCAGCAGCCTGTTGAGATCGAGCTGAACCGGCAGCTCATGATGCCTCAGCTTTCCCACCTCAATCCCTCCGCTCGGCCTCAGCCCCAGAAAGCGCCACAGCAGTTCTGGCTCCGCCACCGAGACCTTCTCCCCCGGGGAGGGTGGAAAGGTGCTTCTCTCTATCCCGTGCTCCCCCTGGACCCCGAGGACCTGCGCCCTGGCCACCAGATACTCCCAGCGATCGGCGGGGAATATCGCCGAAAGGGGACTGCCCCTTCGCTCGTATTCCCTGACGGACTCCGCCCTCATGAAGTACCTGTTGGTCTTAACCAGATCGGTGACGAAAGCCACCGCCCGGCCTTCTTCGGTGTTGACCTCGACAAACTGCCCCTGGCGAACGGGAAGGCCGCGACCGGTGACGGTGACAACAAAACTGAAACGGTTCGGCGACGGTGAACCCTCGTCAACTATGACGGTGCCGATCTCCAGACGATCACCTCAAAAGGGCTTTTTCTCCCGCCTCAGCTCTAGGAAGAGGGAGGGCTCCAGGCGGTCGGAAATGCTGTCCCTCACCAGGCAAAGATCCTCCTCCGCCAATCTCACGCAGGCGTCGGCCTCAACGATGACCGAGGGCAGACCGAATCCATCGTGGTGGGAAGAGAGGGCGAAGATCAGCGAGGCCACGCGATCGGCGGTGGCAGCCGTGTCCTCCCCCTGATCCAAGAATTCCACCCGCAGCGGCCGGTCAAAGGGGACGGTTTTGATGTAAAAGGCGCAGATTTTTGGGGCCCAGGGGCCGAGATCGCTGAGGACATAGCTCGCCGGCTTTTCCGCATAGGTGAAGGCCGAGGTGCGCTGGCCCACCTGGAGCAGGTGATTCAAGAGGACCGTGTCCCGCGACCTGTCCAAGACCGAGAAATCCTCCTTTTCCAGGCTGAGGCCAAACTTATCCCGGAGCTCACGCTTCAGGATCTCAACAAACCTGGCGCCGCGGCTGTCCTTGACGGCGCCACAGAGCAGGACACCGGATCTCGCGCAGGTCTGATAGAGTTTGGTGTAGGCCTGAATCAACTTTTGATAGCGCTCGACCAGCACCGGGCTGCGGGGGAAGCGCTCAACGTACTGGGGAACTATGGAGCCGTCCAGCAGTATCGCCCCGATGTCGTCTCTTTCAGCGGCCTCTGTGGCCACTTCGAGCTCAGCCAGCTGGCGCTCCATTCCGGCCAGGAGCTGGAACTCCCAGGCGTCAAGCGGCTCGGCGACATCCACCATCCTCAGCGGCGGAAACTCGCTGGGGAGGTACTCGGCGCCGTTGAGCAGGGCCCGGCGGTAGTGAAAGATCACCGCCACCGCCCGGATCAGGATGAGGTCCAGGCCGTGGAGTTGTTGGTCCAGCAATCCTCCGTCGACACCGCAGACCTTCAAATCTGAAAGGGGATCCCTCTTCACCTCCCTCACCAGGGACTTTTCCACAAGGTCTTCCACCCCGGCCAGGCTGACCTTTCCCAGCCCGGAAAGGACCTCGCCGATCCTTTTTCTCCTCCTCTCCTGGTCGATGATGCGTTCAACCATGGAGTCCAGGGCCCTCTCCAGATCACCGGGAAAACCAGCCGGCCATGCAGATGAATTCATTTGAGACCTCCGCGAAGGTTAAGGGTTCAAGCGGTTTCACCAGGCCACCATTTTTCTCCGACCAACCAGACTTCGCGGGAAGCTTTTAAGCCAATTTTGAGGAGGGGTCGCCGAAAGTAATGTCATTGAACTTTTCTGCTGTCACCACCGGAAGTGACCTGAAAGGGCGCCAAAAATTTGCTAGGAAAAATCAAGCCACTGGTAGGGGTTAAACTCAGATGGCGGCAGAAATAAGACCTCGGCGAGCCCCCGACGCAGCAGCTCGGCGTTGAGGTTCATCCAGAGACCATCGACCCTCACGTAGACCAGCGCCAGCGTGCGTCCGTAACGGTCCCGAGGCTCGAGATCATCCACGTTCAAGCCCACCTCGGAACCCGGCGGGCAAAAGTTATCCACGAACTCCCTGGCCCTTTCCGCCCGCATCCTCTCCACCGGGTCGCTCGAGTGCAGCTCCGGGGCATTGATGCCGACCAGCCTCACCTTTTCCCCACCCTCCAGCTTTATCGTGTCGCCGTCGATCACGCAGGAAACCACCGCCGTCCTCTCGATGAGGGGCTGATCGGGGGTCCGCGGGCTCTGGTCCGGGTTCAGGCAGACGCTAACCGCCGCGATGGTCAGGGTTAAAGCGAGCAGCACGGGCGGGATCAACTTCTTCAAGGGTTCCCCGGAGGAATTTGAGAGGGGGTTAAAAAAAGGCGGGGAATCATCCCTCCAGCTGTTTCCTCGCGACGTCCTCCACCTTTCTGATGACCTCGCGAAGGGGAGTGCCTGTCTTCTCCGCGATGGCCCGGGCATCCTCGTACTCCGCGGCGCAGCTGACGACCCTGCCACCATCCCGCGAGATCTTCACCCGCGGCCTGAAGCTGCGGCCGCCGAGCCTGAGGTCGACCTTGACCACCTCCCGCTCCAGCGCATACCGGTGAACCGACGGCAGCAGCCGGACGCCGAGGGTTCCCGTCTCCCGCATCAGCAACCGGCTCAGCCTTTCCGAGTCCTCCGGCCGCGCCAGCACCCGCAGCAGAAAACCCGGCCTTCCCTTCTTCATCAGCATGGGGATGGCCCCGGCGTCGAGGGCTCCCTCGGCCAGCAGCTTTCCCAGGGTGTAACCGATGACCTCCCCCGAGACGTTGTCCACGTTGGTCTCAAGGACGGCTATCTCCTGGGGCCTCAGCGATTCCACGGACTCCCCCAGGCAGACCCTCATGAGGTTGGGGGAGGGAAAATCCTTCTTGCCGGCGCCGTAACCGACAGCGGTGAGGCGCATGGGGGGAAAAACCCGGACAAAGCGTTCTGCCAGCGTGGCGACCAGCGCGGCCCCGGTGGGGGTCGTCAGCTCGTTGTCGGTGTCGACGCCGAAGAGGGGCTTGCCCTTGAGGATCTCGAGGACGGCGGGGGGAGGGATGGGCAAGTTGCCGTGGGTGGCCTTGGTCATCCCCCTGCCGACCGCGATTTCACTTGAGATGATCTCCCCCTCGAACAGGCCCAGGTCATCGGCCGCCGTGCACGCCCCGACGATATCGGCGACGGCATCGGCGGCTCCAACCTCATGCAGGTGGAGCTCCTCAATTGGCCTGCCGTGAACCCTGGCTTCCGCCTCCGCCAGCCTCCTGAGCGCGGCGAGGGCCCTGGCTCTAACCTGCTCCGGCATGCTGACTTTCTTCAGCTTGGTCACGATCTCGTGGTAGCTTCTACCGCCCTCGTCCCGGGTCTCGACCTCAACTCTCGCGGCCCTGATGCCGTTTATCTCCACTCGCCTGATCCTCACCCTGACCTCACCGAGGCAACCGCCCGCCGAAGTCATGGCCCGCTTCACCCTCTCGGCCGATGCCCCGGCGTCGATGAGGGCCGCCGTCAGCATGTCACCGGAGACGCCGGCGATGCTGCAGTCTATGAAGGCCAGCTTCACTTTTTTCCCAATCCCGAATATCCTTTTATCAATATTAGGCTCTCGTTAAAGTCGGTGCCGCCGGGACAAGCTTTAACGGCGGGAGAACCTAACCAACTCAACATTCGGGCAACGCTGCGGTGGATGGTGACGGCATGAAGGAAAGCGTGAGAAAGAGGAGCCTGGAGTACAGCATAAGGGATGGCCTGGCCTGGTCGGTGAACTCAGGTCTCGGGGCCTCCTACATCACACCCTATGCCCTCGCCCTCAACGCCAACGCGATTCAGGTGGGCCTGCTCACCTCGGTCCCCACGCTGGCCGCGAGCCTCTCGGAGCTGAAGACCCCGCAGCTCATGCAGAGGATGAGCCGAAAGCGCATCGTGACCTCCTGCGCTTTGCTGCAGGCCCTGACCTGGATCCCGATCTCCCTGGTGGGGCTGCTGTTTCTCCTCTTCGGCTTCGATGGTCTTGTCGCTCCGACGCTGGTGATTCTCCTTTACACCGGATACCAGCTCCTGGGCTCCCTCGCCACCCCGGCCTGGTCCTCATGGATGGGCGACCTCGTCCCGGAGGGGGAAAGGGGCAGATTCTTCGGCAGGAGGAACACGATCATCGGGCTGTCCGGGATTCTGGCGATGCTGGCCGGCGGCTTCTTCCTGAATGCCTTCAGCCGGGAGGAGGTCCTGCTGGGCTTTCTGACGCTCTTCCTGCTGGCGATGGTTGCCCGGCTGATCTCGTGGTACTTTTTGACCCAGCAATATGAGCCGAAATTCCAATACCGCGAGGAGTACTACTTCAGCTTTTCCAGCTTCATCAGGAGGGCCAAGGACAACAATTTCGGCAGGTTCACCCTCTACATCGCCTTCATGACCACGGCGGTCTACTTCGCGGCGCCCTTCTTTTCCGTCTACATGCTGCAGGAGTTAAAGTTCAGCTACCTGACCTTCGTCATCATCACTCTGAGCTCCTCGCTCACCCACGTGATCTTCATGCCGCTCTGGGGCAGATTTTCCGACAGGCACGGCAACCTGATTTCGCTGAGGATAGCCGGGCTCCTGATCCCCCTCATACCTCTGCTCTGGCTCCTCTCCAGCGACCCCATTTATCTGGTCCTGGTGGAGGCCTTCGGCGGCTTTGCCTGGGCGGGCTTTGACCTGGCCTCGGTGAACTTCATCTACGATGCCGTGTCCCGACAGCGGATGGGCCTCTGCTTTGCCTACTTCGGGGTGCTCAACGGGGTGGGGACCTTTGTCGGCGCGACGCTGGGGGGTCTTTTCGCGACCTATTGCCGGGTGGGGTTCACCTCCGTTTTTCTCCTCATCTTCCTCCTCTCGGGGGTATCGCGGCTGGCGGTCTCCGCGGTGATGCTGCCCCGGATAAAAGAGGTGAGAAAGGTGGCACCGGTCAGGCCCCTGTGGTATTTCCTGGGTGGCGTCATCAGGAGAAGGCCGCCGGTGCATTCGCATTGAAATTTTTTTGGGGCCGGGCGGGCGCTGAAATTTTTCCTGGCGCTAAAGATGGCTGCCGAGATATTTGGTCAAAGGGCGGCACTGCCATTTCGTTTGTTATAAATATAACAATGGTTCAAGAGGGCGTTTGTTATAAATATAACAAATGACGAGTTTCAACAGCGGGCCCATGAAAATAAGGAAAGTTGCGGGATTCGTTTGTTATAAATATAACAAATATTTTAGAAGACGGCGTTTGTTTGTTATAAATATAACAAATGTCCTTGATGTCGGCGTTTATCCTAAATACAAAAGGCCAAATAGGAGGGCGTTTGTTATAAATATAACAAAGATTTTAGAAGACGACGTTTGTTTGTTATAAATATAACAAAGGTCCTTGATGTCAGCGTTTATCCTAAATACAAAAGGCCAATGGGGGGTCGTTTGTTGTAAATATAACAAAGATAAAAACGCCCGGAGAGAAAAAAGTATTACCAGCGGCGGCGCTCGCACCGGGATCGGTCACCGTTTCCCCTTTGTCCTCTCGATGAGCTCTTTGACCGTCACCCCGCCCACCACCCAGTTCTCCCCCGGATGCTCGTGAAATATCACCGAAATCGCTTCCCTCCTCAGCCCCGGGATGGCTTTCAGCAAAAGGTCGCAGATGTCATTGGCCATCTTGACCTTGTCCTCAGGAGACAGCGCCCCCTTGGTCACGCTCACCTCAACCAGCGGCATCCCACCACCGAATTAAGTTTGTCCGCCTTGACTAAAAACCCAAGCCCCGGACCTCTGCCCCTCTGTTTTTAACTCCGGAAGAAATCGCCCGACCATCGACATGAAAACGATCCTCCCGCGTGACCTCCAACCACGGCGTGGCGTCAACTCCCATCCGGCTGGCAGGTTAATTCCGGTCCGGGATCCTCCTTCCGCCGAAAAGAAACGATTACTGCCCCAGCTGCCTAAGCTCGCTGACAAGCAGGGCCCTTTCCTTCTCCGAGAGAGTGGCCAGGTCGATGGGTAGCAAAAGATTGGCCCGGGCCTCCATGAAGCTGAAGCGCTTCTCCTGGAGGAACTTGTAAACGCTCTCAAACCCGAAACGGCTGATCAGATATTCCAGCCCGCCCAGCAAAACTACCGACTCCTTATTCTCCCGGATAAACTCCGATATCCTGATGCCGACCTTCTGCAGATCATCAACGCTCTCAAAACCAGCCACCGGCACGCCCGATATAATGACCATTTTATCCTTCGGGATGCCGTACTGCAACAGCTTGTCCGGCCTTTCCCGAGACAGACACAACCCCGGGACCTCGTGCAACAAAAGCTGCGCAAACAAGCGGTAGGCCAGCTCCTGCGACTGAATGAGGTAGCAATCGCCCGGGGTAATATTGTAGATCCTGTAGATCAGCTCCCGGGACCTCTTCTGGGCCAACTTGCGCTCGGTGATGTCCCTGACCAGTAACACCAGTGACTCCGGCCTGTTCGACGGCCCCTGAATAACGCTCAACGAAATTTCTGCCGGAAATTCACCGTCCTTGGCTGAAAGGGTGACCTCAATATTTCTCAACTGGCCCAGTTCCATTGCGTCCTTTAAATTTTCTGCCATCCTCCGTTTGTCTTCAGGGCCAACAAAGTCCAAAAATTTCCGCCCCACCATCTCTTCAACCGTGGAAAATCCGAAACGATTCAACAGCGCTTGATTGCCATCAATCAGTTCCCCGGCGGTGTTAACGACAGCGATGATGTCCGGAGTCGCATCAATTATCTTCCTCAACTTCTCTTCCGACAAAAATAATTTTTCCTGAGCAATCTTGAACTCGGTGATGTCCTTCCCGACAACAGTGATCGCCCGGACCTCTCCAGTCTTCGGGTCCCTGACCGGGCTGATGGTCCTGAGGAAAAACCTGCCCAG
>Ga0080004_1117905_pt1 | contig 59473 bp, 53 predicted proteins | sample WasSprMetagenome_FD_69207 | JGI IMG/M metagenome (GOLD analysis project Ga0080004, IMG submission 69207) | Sulfidic aquatic microbial communities from Washburn Spring, Yellowstone National Park, USA - WS (SPADES assembly) (version 2) | ecosystem: Environmental > Aquatic > Thermal springs > Hot...
CCCAGTGCTATACCTTGCACTCAACCCCCTTATTATAAGCATCCCGCATACTCCTCTGAAAACCAAGTTATTGATATTTCAACAACCTGGTTTATATTCTACTAATCGCCCGGGCATCCCTTGAGAAACTACAATTATCGTGTTTTCACCGGTGGGGGGATTGTAATCGGGTCTCTCTATGAGATTAAAGGGCACGCAGTGCAATCACCAAGTAATTCAAATGTCACTCCGGGATTTCGAGATGGATTAAACCCCCTTGTGTTGCCCGCCCACGGTAGAAGTTGCACTACGCAATATTCACTCATTGATCTCAGAGCCTGGTTTACGTGTCGCCACTCAAATTACCCTAACCCCAAAACCCTAAGGTTGCACAGTGAACATTCTGGGTTCCAGCCTATCCCCGCTCAAATAATTTGTTATGATGTATAGGAGGCCTCACCTGAGCAAAAATCTAGTCCGACAAAGCCCCTATTTTCTAGCCCATGGTTTAAGCCTATTGCTTAATTCAAAATCTTGGAGATAGTAAGGAGAATTCGCCTGCTTCTGGTTTGTAGACTATATACTTTGAGCCTTCGGGCGTCCTTTTGTAGTAGCCGAAGAGCGTTGGGAGAGCAAGGTTGGTCTCGCTAGGCACTTTTTCGGTGCTGACTCTCTTTACTTCCTCATAGGCTTTCTCACGATATTTACCCACGACTTCTGAGACGTTTACTTTGGCCATCGCAACAGACTCGAGTAGTTTTACGAGGGTTATAACGGCGTCGTACCCGAGGCTGAATAAAGGCACCTCGAATGAGCCGTTGAACCTGTAGACAAGGTAAGGCCTCATCTTATACGACATCTCAATCAGCTTTTCCTCGCTCTCCAACTCTACGACTTTAATATCCCTCTCAGCAAGCGATCTCTTGAAAACTCCCGGCACCCGGCTGTCGGCTAGTATGAGGGAGCCCCTGGGGGCGTTCAAAGCTATAAGGAACATAACCTCCTCAGGTAAGAGAACCCTACCCTCCCCGTCTATCACCACCATGGAGGAAGCGTCGTTGTTTACGACCACACCCAACTCTGCATCCGTCGCTTTTATTATCCTGCAGACTCTTTCAAGCTCACGGGTAAACGGGTACGCGGATTCATATGCCTTTGCCTTCACATTCTGTAGGAGAACGTAGTCTGCTTCAAGTGCTTTAAGGATATCCGGCACGAGCATGTCTGCAGGCGAGTATGCCGTGTGGACTACTAGTTTGAAGCCCCTGGGAATAATCTCGTCGACTTTCACAAAGCTCAAGACAGCGGATACGTATAGTTTGTGGATATACTCGGAGTACATCACCCAACCTATATCCCCGAGCCCAACTCTCCCCACCTCTATGTTCTCTAAGCCGAGCTTGGACCCAGTTAGCTCGAAGCCAGGCGATTTAAACAACCTGAGGAGGACTGAATCCTTGACCGAGTGGGATGTGGTAAACAAGAAGCCTCCTTTAGCCCCAAACCTCTTAATGCTGAAAGATATCTCGCCGTTCAGAGACTCGTGGAAGTCGAGGACCTCGACCCCGACACTCATCAACCCCGATGTGAAAGCCCTCTTCAACATCCTCGAAGACGGGTTGTAGTCTCTGCCGCTGACCACCACGGACTTTCTCCCGAGGTAGGAGCCGAACTGCTCGCCTAGCCTAGCGGCGATGTCAGGTGTGAAATCCTTGTTTGGGATCCCCACGATTCTACCGTCGAATAGGGAAGGCATTTAAACCACCTTATTGGGGATTGTAATCGAGTACGCGTCCTCCTCCAATACATTGCCTGCTCCCACCACTGAGCCCACTACTTTCACGCCCTGGATCCTTGTGTTGTTTAACACTATTGACTCTCTAACATACGAGTTTTCCCCTATAAAACTACCCCACCACACGATCGAGTACTCAACCTTCGCCCCATGCTTAACTACCACATCTCCCTCCAAGCTAGCGTAGGGGCCTACCACAGCCCCTTCCTCCACGACGGCCCCTTTCCCGACGTACACAGGAGGTAGTAGGAGGCCTTTCACCTCTGCCTCCTTATGAACGTGGACACCGCTGGACAGAGTTAAACCCTCAACCCTGTAGCCCGGGATATAACCGCTGAGTAGATCCCACATCACCTTCCTATACCTCTCGAGGGTTCCAACATCCTCCCAGTAAATTCCGTGGGAAGCAACATACCCGTGCACCATGTAACCTTCCTCCACCATCATTGGGAACAAGTGTCTGCCGAAGTCCAGGAGGGATGGGTTCGAGGTTATTAATTCCAGGGCTCTTTCGCCGATGACATACACGCCTGCGTTAACTAGGTTGCTGTAGGTGCTAGCTCCTTTCGTTTTGTGGAACGCAAGGCTTAGGAGGTATACTTCGAGACTAATAGGCTTCTCTGTGAACAAAAGTATCTTACCGGACTCGTCGACCATTACAAGCCCGAATTGGAGCGGGTTGTCAACGCTTACAAGCGATATAGTGGCGTCAGCCCCTCTCTTCCTGTGCTCATTGTACTGATGGGCTACATCTATATTTGTAATAATGTCACCCATGGAAACGACAACTTCGCCCTCGAGTTCGCCCGCCAGCAACCTCACACCGTCTATAGTATCCTTCGAATCAAGTATTCTAACCTGGAGTCCGAGACTCTTCCCCGCAACATAGTCTCTTATAACAACACCCTTGTAGTTGGCTGCAACATAGATCTTGTTGAAACCCAACCCTCTAAACCAGGTTGCCAGATGCTCTAGTAGGGGTTTGCCACCGAGGGGTATCATGGGCTTAGGGATTATCTCTGTCAGAGGTCTAAGCCTTGTGCCCAGACCACCAGCCAAAATCACGAGAGGAGGCAACTCGGATGCAACCTAATATTATTCTATGCTCTAAGGCAATTTTAATTTACTCCAGCTCCATATCACACCCTCTTGGTGGGAAATGGTGTTCGAGAACCAGCTGATTAAGGAGATCCTCGAGAAATACCGTGAGATATGGGCTATAGGGCATGCTCAATCACTCCTGAGCTGGGACAGTGAAACCTACATGCCCAGGGAGGGCTTGGAGGAGAGGGCTGTTGCAAGAGCCGAGTTAAATCTTCTAGCACAGAAGCTTATCTTGAAGCCGGAGTTCGTGGAGCTCGTTGAGAAGGCCAGCGGGGTCGAGGCATTGAACGACTACGAGAGGGGTGTGGTCAGGGTTCTAGCAAGGGAGATAAGGATTATGAAGGCTATACCACCCAGGTTGCTAGCCGAGCTCACGAAGACAACCCAAGAAGCTATGTACGCGTGGAGGGTGGCGAAGGAGTCAGACGACTTCTCGAAGTTCAAGCCGTACCTCGAGAAGATAGTTGAGTTGACCAGGGAGAAGGCCGACTGCCTGGGATGGAAGGAGCACCCCTACGACGCCCTCCTCGACTTATACGAGGAGGGGTTGACAACCAGGGACGTCGACAACGTACTCGAGCCACTAGCACGAGACCTCAGGGTCATCCTTGAGAAAGTTGTCTCCGAGGGGAGGTTCCCTCAAAAACACCCTCTTGAGGACGTGAAATATGAGAGGAGTTGGATGGAGAGCGTTAACGGTGAGGTCCTCAGGCTCCTGGGCTACCCTCTAGGCGATAAAGCTAGGCTAGACGTTTCAGCACACCCGTTCACGATCGGAATAGGATTAGGCGATGTAAGGATTACAACAAGATACGAGGGGTTCGACTTCAAGAGGAGCCTGCTCAGCACAATACACGAGTTCGGGCACGCGACATATGAGCTCCAGATAAACCCCTCCCTAAAGTTCACACCTTTAGCCACTGGTGTAAGCCTTGGTGTACACGAGGGGCAGAGCAGGTTCTGGGAGAACATTGTGGGTCGTAGCCGTGAGTTCCTGGAGTTCATATACCCTGTGTTGAGGAGGAATCTACCTTTCATAGAGAAATACAATCCCGAGGACGTCTACTACTACTTCAACACTGTGAGGCCGAGCCTCATAAGGACGGAGGCTGACGAAGTGACCTACAACCTACACATAGTGTTGAGAGCTAGGTTGGAGAAGCTGATGGTCAAAGGCGAGATCAAGGTGAGCGAGCTACCCGAGCATTGGAATAACCTTATGGAGGAGCTATTAGGCGTTAGGCCTAGCAGAGACAGCGAGGGCGTCCTCCAGGATATCCACTGGAGCATGGGGTCTATAGGCTACTTCCCCACATACACGCTTGGGAACCTGGTTGCAGCCCAGATGAAGTACCACATGGAGAAAGACTTAAACGTGAAAGAAAAAATCGCCTCGGGCTCCTTTAACGAGTTGAAGGAGTGGCAGAGAGTTAAAATACACTACTACGGTAGCACTTACCCTCCGAAGGAGTTGCTGAAGAGGGCTTTCGGCGAGGAGTATGCCCCCGACTACTGGCTCAAGTATCTGAGGGAGAAATATTTATCCATTTAATTTTTTTAAGCCCTGAAACAATTAAATCAATTCATACGGTGGATATCCTAGTTTGAACCCAGTCGAGTTCAGCCTAGCCTTAAACGCGGTCTCAACAATCCTGTTCGCCATAGGCCTCTTCAACTCGAGCTCGATAAGCGTCCAGATAGGTGTTTTAAACGACCTAACGGATACGATCGGCCTCTTAATCATGTTGCTTAGCCTAAGGAGTGTTAGGAGGAGCTTCAAATACCCCTTCGGCACAGAGAGGGGTGTATACATTACTAGCCTAACAGCACTCATGATGTTCTCAGGGTCGATAGTGGGCTTTGCCGTCAACAAAATCTCCACATCCATAGCCTCACAGCCCGAAGTACATTCCACGTCCATCTCGCTCTACAGCGTGTCCGCCTCCACTGCTTTAAACAGCATCTCCCTCTTATACAGCCTTAGATCATTGAGGAGGAACAGCGGGGATCCCACTACCAAGGGAACTATAGTGGATTCTACAGCAGACACGCTGGCCGGCTTGATCTCGCTCATCGCGCTATACACCAGGTCACCCATCGTAGACATAGTTGGAAGCCTATTGATGACTGGCTTGATCCTCGGGATCTCGCTCTCTATTGGGATGAGGATATATGAGGTTCTAGTTGGCAAGACGCCCCCGAAGAAGGTGCTCAAGGAAATAATGGATAGGGTATTAAAGGTCGACGGCGTGAGAGATGTGAACGTTTTCAAAGCGGCCATGATCACCGAGGACGAGTACTTGCTGATACTTGAAGTCGAGGTCGACGGCGGGATAAGTGTTGAGAAGGCGGAGAAGCTCGCTGACACCATTGAGAGAGTTGTTAAAGAAGCTGAACCCAGGTTCAAGCATGTCTACATAGAGCTGGTCCCGGTTAGACGCGAACCCCCAACATATAAGAGGATAATGAGCGAGATAGACGCGCTAGAAGAATGAAGTGGATGCCAACAAGAGAAAGGCCAAGCGAAGACGCTTCGCCGGAAACGCCCGCTACCCGAAGGTCAGCTCCTGAAGCGGCGTATATACGAAGCTATCTTGACAGCGTCGAGTGTTTCAGCGGGGTCGTGAGTCCTGATCACGTGAGCCCCATTATACACTGCTATCGCAGTAGCTGCTAGCGACCCGTATAACCTCTCAGCCGGATCCCTGCGCCCGGTTAGCTCGCCTATGAAGGACTTCCTAGACACACCCACTAGAATAGGCCTCCCCAGACGCCTCAGCTCATCTAGCTCGGCTAGAACTGAAGAGTCCCACTCATACCAAGGTACTTCCGTGAACCTGTTGAACCCAATACCGGGGTCTACGACGATCTTCTCCTCATTTAGACGGTGCTTGAGAGCTATTGAAAGAGATTCTCTTAAAGCCTCTTCAACCTGGGCTATGGGTTTGACGCCACGCTTAAAGGAGGATACCCTAGCGACAAGTACTACGGGGACATCGTGCTCCTTGATCACCAGTGGCATAGCCGGGTCGTCGCGGAGGCCCGAGACATCGTTCACTATCTCTGCGCCGGCTTCGATAGCTTTCTCCGCGACGATCGCCCTCGTAGTGTCGACCGAGATAGGAGCCCTACAATAAGTGTTCTCTCGGATAGCTTTAATGGCGTTAACGACCCTCTCTAACTCGACTTCAACTGGGACGTCACCGCTTAGATACGGGGCTGTAGATCTACCGCCTACATCGATGAAGTCCACGCCAGCTTCAGAGAATTTATCAACTGTCTCAACCAACTCGTCTAAACTCTTCTTCACGCTACCCTTGTAGAAGGATTCAGGAGACACATTTATGACACCCATAATCCTGACCGGCTCCCCGTCCCCGACCGGAACCCCTGCGATGACAGCTCTTATCACTTCTCCGACACCCGAGATATGGATTATTATACCTGGAATCAATAAATAGCGGGAGAGGTGGTTTACATCAGCCAAAGCGTTGAGGTTAGAGGCCTCCGGAAAGTTTTCAAGAACGGCGTCGTGGCCGTCGAGAATCTCAGCTTTAACGTGGGGAGAGGAGAGATCTACGGTTTAATAGGGCCTAATGGTAGTGGGAAAACCACTACTTTGAGGATAATAGCGACACTCCTCAAACCCACCTCTGGAAGCGTGTTTGTTGAAGGGGTGGATGTCGTGAAACAGCCGCTGGAGGCGAGGAGGCTCATCGGGTACCTGCCTGAGGAGGCGGGCGCATACAGGGATTTAACAGGATACGACTTCATCAAGCTCATGCTCTCAATCAGGTTCCACGGCCCCGAGCTCGAGGCCAGGATTGATGAAGCCATATCGATAAGCGGCCTCGAAGAATTCATTGAGAAGCCGATTAAAACATACAGCAAAGGCATGAAGAGGATACTCGCATTGAGCGTGGTTCTCGCACAGCATCCTAGGGTTCTCGTCCTAGACGAGCCGACATCTGGTTTAGATGTTGAGAAAAGCATCTTCGTGAGAGACTTGATCAAGAAGTACAGGTCGAGAGAAGAGGTGGCGGTTATTGTAAGTAGCCACAACATGCTTGAAGTGGAAACTCTGTGCGACAGGGTGGGCGTGTTGTGGAAGGGTAGGCTAGTCGCCGAAGGCGAGCCCGGTTACTTGAAGAAAGCGTTTTCTGCTACAAACCTCGAGGAAGTGTTTTTAAAAGCGGTGGGGTCGCGTGTCCTTTAAACCATTATTCGAAAGAGAGATCAAGGCTGTCTTGAAGAACCCGGGCTTCTTAATCACGCTCATAATCATACCAGTATTCTACGTCTCCCTCGGCTCAGTGATGAATATAGGGGTTAGAGGCGCTGTTAGCCAGGTCTCAGGCTATATAGGTGTAGTAGACAGAGACGACACTCCTCTCTCTCATCTATTCGTCTATTACCTTAACCTCACACTTGATGGAAGGGTTAGATACGCTAACGGGACTGGCGAGCTGAGCTCGTACACCACTATCATACTCATACCCAGGGGTTTCCAGGAAATGGCGTTAAACAACAGCGCGAACATATCCACTCTTACGAAATTAGAGTCTCTGTCTCTAGTGAGCCTAGGGGCTCTCCCTCCATTAGCTCTGCAAGGATCATTCAATAATGCTTTAAGATACGCACTCACATCCTTTACATTGGGAAAAAAGATAGAAATCGGCAACGCCTCTTTAAACACGTCGATTCAGCTTGTCTACCAGGGGAGGGTTCTAGACTATGGTTCAGTGAATACGTTTGTAAGCTACGGGGTCTTATCCACTTTTATCATAGGCATAATGATGTCATTTACGGCCGGCTTCGCTACTTCTGCTAGCGCTATGGAGAAAGCCGAGAAAGCATTCGAACTGCTTCTTTCACAACCTGTTGGGAGAAGCCGAATAGTCTTAGCCAAGATAGCGGCCTCTGTGGTAGCAGCTTTCATAGTTGGCTTGGTGTTTTTCGCAAGCCTCTTCTTCTCAATTATGCACGCCACCGCATTCACGGGGGGTCAAGCCTTAGCCTCCGGCGGAGCCGGAGAGCTCAGCAGACCACAAGTGAATTTGGGAGGATCTATTGCCTTCACAGCTGTAATCGTATTCCTAGGCTCGCTAATATCAGGTAGCCTCGGAGTCGTCATTGGAGGTGTTGTAAGTGATGAGAGGACTGCTGGAATCCTTGTTACACCGATCGTAATGATCTTCTTCGGTTTCACAATTATAGCAGAGTTCATTGGGCTTGGTTTGGACGCCCTCAGCGCTGTTTTATCGGGGCTCACGGTTACACCCCTGCCCTTACTCCTGAGCGAGTCAAATATAGTGGGAGACTACTCCTTCTTCTACCTGGCATTAACCCTAAGCGTGGTAGAGTTGGCGATTCTAATAGTGGTGGCAATCAGATTGTACAACAGCGAGATAGTTATAACCGGGCTACAGCTGAGGAAAAAGTCTCCGCCGGCTTATTCAAGTTGAAGCCAGTCTACTCAGGTAGCCAGCTAGATCGCTTATGCTAGACGTAGAGTAATATACATTGTAGCCCACCACATAGTATACTTCCTGAGGGTAACCCATTCCACTCCAATATGAGCTCCACGACGTCAAGATGGAGAGGAGACTCTTCTTATCAGGCATAAACAGGCTTTCATCCCATGTTAGCTCAGCGAGCTTGTTCCCCAGCATCCACGATTTCACAAAGGGGCTTAACAGAAGGGGTGGTATTCTAATCATCCTCAGGTCGCTATCGTTCGATACTACGAATCGGATAAACAGATTGTAGCCGTTAACCCAGTCTCCAGCAGGGTCGATCAAGATCCAGCTCCCGTTTACATTGGTTACTAGTGCGACATGCCCGTACCCACCGCTCTTAAACGCTATCAGGTAAGTGTGGTTGTACCCCCTGGAATAGAGGTATGAGTAGATGAACAATGCGAGATCCTCGCAGTCGCCCCCGCGGTCTGCGATCGTCTCGTTAACCGGCTTCCAGTAGTCGCCTAAGGCTACTGGGTCGAACTCGTAGTAGAAGTTTACCGCCGTGTAGTTGACAATCCCGGATACGATGTCGCCTTTGGGGAGCTGTAAATCCAGCTCACGGGCCAACTCCACGTTCAGGGATAGAAAGCTGTTCACGAAACTAGTGTTCCTCCCTATCAGGGTTGCCACGCCCAGCGGGGTGGACACCGAGGCTCTCAAGGCATGGAGCTCATCAGCTAACACGATAACCTGGTTTAGGAGGTATGTTTGATTCCCCTGGAGCCATGTTTTCAACAACTGGTTCTCTAAGCCCAGTTCATCCGCGAGGGACTTATAGTAGCTTAAATTGCCCTCCAGCCATGAGACCATCTCCTTGTAGTAGCTTAGATTCCCCTGTAGGTAGCTCTCTAACAGAGATATGTTCTCCCTGTACTCCGAGACTAGTTGCTGATAGAAGGTTAGGTTGCCGTTGAGCCAGTTGACTGTGTTATTGTACTCGCCTTCCAGCTCGTTGTATCGTGCTTGAAGGGCTTCGTAACTCCCACTCAATTGGGTTAATGTCGCGTTTAATTCCTCGACTTCAAGCTGGTACCTTGATTTCTCAACGCTTAAACTGTTGATTTCGTTGTTTAATCCAGCGACCACACTGAAATGGTAGACTAATAGGAGTACTAGCGCGATCGATAGTCCGAGAATCGGGTACTTGCTCCTCAATTAAGACACCTATACGTTGATCTAAGCGTTCTTGGTAATATAGTCGTCTGGACACCAGGTTAAGTGATAAACAGGTGACGTGTGATCGAAAGGCTCTAACTCCGACTTTCAATAGCTCTCGCTATATCGTCTGCGTGAACCCTCATTAAATGAAGGTAAAGCCCTCTCCTAGTGAAGGGCCCTCTACCGCATATCCCGCAGTACAGCATCCCTTTTTTCGTCACGACTAGAAAATTAGGGTTCTCTCTTATGAACCGAGTGGCCCTGATGGAATCCTTGAAAGAAACCATGGACTCGTCCACTTGGAGTCTAAGCGCCTTGCGCACAATGTACCTGACCACGTGGTATTCCATGGTGCTTGCCAAAATAACACCTGTAGTAAAATTGGTTAGCGTGTCTTTTTAAAGTATGAGACTACCCGGGAGTAACCCTTATTTCCTCATCGCCTGCTTATTCTTAAATATCAAAACCTATATTCACGGATCTAGCTGGGTGGAACTGTGGATAAAGTTTTCATAGTTGGAGCCGGTATGACCAAGATCGGGAGGTTTTTCGAGAAGAATGCTAGGTCGCTGTTCGCCGAGGCATTGTGGAAGGCTATAGAGGACGCGGGCGGGTTGAAGCCTGGGGCGATAGTTGTAGGCAACATGACCTCGAGCGTGTTAATGGAGCAGGACAACCTAGGCCCCCTTCTCGCAGACCACGCTGGTTTCAGGGGGCTACCGGCTTTCAAAGTCGAGGCAGCCTGCGGGAGCGGTGGTGCAGCTGTTTACACAGGGTTCGCACTCGTGAAGTCGGGTCTCGTAGACGTGGTCGCTGTGGGTGGGGTTGAGAAGCTGACTGAGGGTGTTACCAGCGAGGTGACTAAAGCGCTGGCGCAGGCGGCTGACGCACAGTACGAGCTCATATATGGGACGACTTTCACGGGCTTAAACGCGCTGGTCATGAGGTATTACATGGAGAAGTTCAAGTATGCGAGGGAAGATTTCGCCTACTGGCCTCTCAGGATGCACGAGTACGCCTCCTACAACCCTTACGCCCAACTCCCGAGGAAGACGACGCTTGAATCCATATTGAACAGCCCTATTATAGCGGATCCCATAAGGTTGTTCGACGCCTCACCGATAGGCGATGGCGCCGCAGTTGTGCTCCTCGTCAGAGGGGAGGAGAGGGCTAGGAAGATAGCCTCAGAGACCGGCAGGGATGTCCTCGTGGAGCTTTCCTCAGTCGCCTTGGCAACGGACAGCGTAGATATAGCCTCGAGAAAAGACCTCTTAACCATGGAGTCAACTGTTTTTGCCGCGAGAGAGGCTGTGAACAGGGCGGACATAAGCTTGAGGCAGGTCGACTACGCTGAAGTGCACGACGCGTTCAGCATAACCGGTTACCTAGCCCTCGAGGACATAGGGTTCGCGCCTAAGGGGGAGGCGCCCAAGCTGTGGAAAGAGGGCAGGTTCGGTAAAGGCGATAAACCCGAGGTGAACTTCAGCGGGGGGTTGAAGGCTAGGGGGCACCCTGTGGGTGCGACAGGTGTTTACCAGGTGGCTGAGTCCTACATGCAGATCAGAGGTGATTTCCCCGGGTTCAAGGCTTCTTCACCGGATATCGCTTTGACACACAACATTGGTGGTGTGGCAACAGTCACCGCTGTAAGCATCTTGAAGAGGGTTAAGTGATGTCTAGGAGACACGAGGATTTGATCGACGAGCTTAAGGCCTTGAGAGAGAAGAGTACTATAGGGGGCGGCCAGGACAAGATTGAAGCCCAGAGAAAGAAGGGTAAGCTATGGGTTAGAGACAGGCTGAACAGTCTTCTCGACAAAGGGAGTTTCCAGGAAATACAGTGGTTGAGAACCCATAGGAGCACGTTCTTCGGCATGGATAAGATGAAGATCTACGGCGACGGCGTGATCATAGGGTACGGTAAAGTGGATGGGAGGCCGGTATTCATATACGCCCAGGACTTCACGGTGTTCGGTGGCAGTATAGGTGAGGTCCATGGCGAGAAGATAGCGTACTTAATCGACATGGCTATCAAATACGGGGCACCTGTCATAGGCCTATATGATTCCGGGGGTGCGAGGATACAGGAGGGTGTTGCAAGCCTACATAGCTCAGGCCTTCTATTCGCGGCCAACGTTAAAGCGAGCGGCGTCGTGCCCCAGATAGCGCTTATGCTGGGTCCATGCGCGGGCGCGGCGTCATACAGCCCGGCTTTAATGGACTTCGTTATTATGGTTAAACAAGCCTACATGTTCATAACAGGCCCCGAGGTTGTTAAGGCTGCCACGGGAGTTGACGTTTCATTCGAGGAGCTGGGCGGCGCCGCAGTCCACGCGAGTAAGAGCGGTGTAGCACATATTGTGGTCGAAGATGAAGATAGTGCTTTCATGGTTACAAGGAAGCTCCTCTCATACCTCCCGAGCAATTCAAACGAGGAGCCCCCTTACATCCCAACAGACGACCCCGTCGATAGGAGGCTTGATAACCTCTACTCGGTTGTACCAACAGACCCTGTTAAACCGTTTGACGTGAGAGAGGTTATAGTCAGCGTAGCTGACAACGGCGAGTTTCTAGAGATCCAGCCTGAGTTCGCGAAGTCGGCTGTCGTAGGCTTCGCCAGGGTGGGAGGTCATGGTGTGTGCGTGGTGGCTAACCAGCCGGCTGAGAAAGGCGGGGTGATAGACATAGACGCATCGGACAAGATCGCGAGGTTCGTTAGGTTCTGCGACGCATTCAACTTCCCGATCATAACGTTCGTCGACACCCCGGGCTTCATGCCCGGCGTAGACCAGGAGCACGGCGGGATAATTAGGCACGGGGCGAAGATACTCCACGCCTACGCTGACGCGACTGTCCCGAAGATAACTGTGATAATGAGGAAGGCGTATGGTGGAGCGTATATAGCCATGGGTAGCAAATCGCTAGGCGCGGACATATCTTACGCTTGGCCGACAGCCGAGATAGCCGTGATGGGGCCGGAGGGCGCTGTTAGAATACTATATAGGAAGGAGGCTGAGTCCAAAGCTGACCCCTCGAAATTCTACGAGGAGAAAACCGTGGAGTACAGGAGGTTGTTCGCCAACCCCTACCTGTCAGCCGAGCTAGGCTACATCGACGACGTGATAGATCCGGCTGAGACAAGGCTTAAGATTGCCGCAGCCCTCGAGTTTGTTAAGAGGAAGCGTGAGGAATACGTGGGTATAGTGCCTAAGAAGCACTCGAATATACCTTTATAGCTTACTTCAACGATATCAAGGGAAGGTCTTTTCCAACGCTTTGACCTTTCTTAACGTGTACTTCCGCCACTTCTCCCTCGAGATGTGATTTAACCTCTATTATCATCTTCATAGACTCCATGACAACCACAACGTCCCCCTGTTTAACACGGTCCCCGGGTTTAACTTTCACCTCTACGACCCTCCCCGCGATAGGGGCCTTGACAACCTTCCCGCTGGCAATCTCAACCTTTTTCTCCTCCCTTCTCTCGATCCGCGTCTCATAGATTTCCGCGATATTGCTTACGAGGAGTGGCTGTGTGTTTACGAAAGCTTGATCGCCCGAGAAGAATATTGAATATGAGACGCCGTCGTAGTCTATGAGCACTCTATCATTGCCGAGTTTTATGATCTTCATCTCTACCTCTCTGCCGTCGGGTAGCTTAAGCTTAAACTTGTCTTTATCCATCTTATCGATGACAAGCTCGAAGGTCTGCCCGTAAACCGTCTTCACTCTAATCTTCCTAGGCATATTCAACCTCACTGTATTCTTCTTCCTACCTAAAGCAACTCTTTCTCTTTATATTTGTGAACACCATTAAAAAATATTGGGTTGGACACTCAACCAAGTTTTCTGAGATAAACCCCAAGATCGAACACGTTCTTGAAAACCTTACTCGACTCATCCCACACGGCGACACCTATCACATTGTAATCATAGTAGTCCAACACGGCTACGTAATTATCGACAGGCGGATATATTTCAGCAACGCTTTCAAGCAGGAGGTCGTTGCCGTAGAGGAATGCCTTGACACCTTTATCGGTGGCCACAACACAGGACCTCCAACCAAATCTCTGGAAGAGCTTGGTGTAGAGTTGAGGCGACGGAACAACATGCCCTTCTTTAACTATACCCACAAGCTCGCCAGAGAATACTGCTCCTGATAATTCAGTAATCCCCTGGAAAATTAGGCATAGGTCATTGAAACATGTCTCCTTCAACTCGCCTACCTCGACAAGCAAGTCTAACTCAGCGTTGAAAGCCCTCCCAACGTACTTCTTCAATGCCTCAATATGCTCAGCGGGGGAAGGCTTACTCACGAATTTAATTTTCCTTCTACGCCTCATCTCGTTAACTCCTCGTCTTTGTGAGAAGGCAGAATGTGAAGCCGAACATCCCGTGCACGTGAGGCCATATCCTAACGCATTTTCTAACCCTTTCGTCGAATACAAGCTTGTGGAAGCTTGTGAAGCCATGGGACCAATCGAACAATTTGAAGGGGGGTTCGACGACATCTGCGTCATCTCTCGACTCAAGAACCCTGGATACAGCATACTCGTTTTCCTCCGGGGCTATACTACACGTTATGTAGGCTAGGATTCCGCCTTGACTCAACATCTCTAAACCAGCGTCGAGGAGCTCGATCTCCCTCTTAACCAGGATTGAGACGTCTTTGAGAGCTGTCTTCGTTTTCCTAGAGGGGTCGTTCATGATAGTCCCCTCGGAACTACAAGGTACGTCCAGGATAACCCTGCTGAATCTTCTAGTCCATACCTTCGGTAGGATCCTGGCGTCAGCCCACGTGACAGCATTGTTTGATAGCTTCATCCTAGCGTAGTGGCCAATAAGGGATTTCAACCTGGGGAGAGATATGTCGTTAGCATATACAATTCCGTGGGGGTAGACAAGCTGAGAGGCGAATGTCGCTTTACCACCGGGCGCGGCGCAGGCGTCAAGGACATCCCCTTTGTAGTCTTGGAGTAAGAGTAGTACTGGTGCGAGAGCCGACGCGTCCCTGTGGACGTAGTAGTATCCTTTCAAATACTCGTGGGTTGAACCTATAGTAGGGTATTCCGGCTTTGAGACGACTCTGAATGCATCCTTTGCCCATGGAATCTCCTCGAGTCTGAAGCCCAGGGACTCAAGCCTAGACTTCAGTTTCTCCGAGTCTATTAAAAGCGTGTTGACTCTCACTACCGGGTTTAAAGGCTTCTCGAAAGCTTCAAGCAGTTTGACCGCTCCATCGTACCCGAGCATGTAGATGTATCTTTGAACCATGTAAGGCAGGTACCCGTACTTCGAGGCAAGCCTCCGGGCCTTGTCGCCCGCCTCAATATAGATATCCCGGTATATGTCGGCGACGTCTAGCCCCCGATCCCTCACCGGCTCAACGCCTCTAGTATCTTCTTCATCAACCTTGCGTTCTCAAGCATGTAGTGGTCGTTGTTGAAGTACACGAAGACCCTCGAGGGCTTAAGCGACACGGTTTTCTCAGCTAGCTCCCGTAGCTCGCTCTCAGAGTATTCGTAGCCATACCAATCCAGGTGACCGTGTAGCCTCAGGTACACGGTGCCGTTGGATGACACGATCCACCTCCCTATAGGGGCGTCTATTGACACAAGGGTTAACCCCAGCCCTCTAGCCCACTCGACAACCCTCTCGTTGAAGCAGGATTCATGCCTGAACTCAACTGCGAACCGGTTGCCGAGCCCTGTCTTCGAGTAGAAATCCCTCACTTTCCCCAGGCTCTCATCACTGCATGTAAAATTCGGTGGTAGCTGGAACAAGTAGAACTCAATCAGGTTATCCATTTGCTGGAATAAATCTCTGAATCTAAGCCATATTTCGAGCGCTCTCTCACCCAGCCTACGCGTGTGGGTTATACTCTTATGGACTTTAACAGACCATCTAATATTCTTCCCCTTCCTAGCCCAGGAAGCGACTTGGTTCCTAAACGGGAACCTGTAGAAACTGGCGTTTAATTCAACCGTGTTTAAACCGCTCTCCTCAATATACCAGTCAAGTGTCCCCTCCTCGTTCCAAAGGTACATCCAGCCGCTCGTCCCAACGTAGATTTCCAAACAAGACCCCACTCTATTATATTCCCCGGGGACGGTAATATTATATCCTGGTGGAAGCATGAGCAGGTTGCTACACCTGTTGGAGGAAATAGACGCGGGGAAGCTAGCCTCATACATCGACCACACCCTGCTGAAGCCACAGTCGGACTACAAGCAGTTGGAGAAATACATCAAGGACTACAAGGCCTACGGGTTCAAAGCCCTCGTGGTGCCCCTCAGCCTGGTTCCAAGAGTATTCGAGATAGGAGGTAGGGGGATTAGGGTGGCTACTGTGGTTGGTTTCCCACTCGGCAATACTTCAACTAAAGCTAAGCTGTGTGAGGTCGCGGAGGCCTCTGAGCTAGGTGTGAAGGAGGTGGACGTTGTTATGAACATAAACGCCTTCAAGTCGGGGGACTTCAACTACGTTGAAAACGAGCTTAAGGCCATCAACAAAGAGGCAAGGGACAGGGGGGTAGAAGTCGTCAAAGTCATCATTGAGACAGGGCTTCTAAGCGACGATGAGAAGGTTAAGGCTGCGAGGCTTGTGGAGGCCTCGGGGGCGGACTACGTTAAGACGAGCACGGGATTCCTAGGGGAGGGCGCTACAGTCCACGATGTGAGGCTCCTATACACTGCGGTTGAAGGGAGGATCGGGGTCAAGGCGTCCGGCGGTATTAGACACGCGTTAGACGCCCTCGCAATGATAGACGCTGGCGCCACGAGAATAGGGACTAGCACTGGAGATAGGATCATGGAAGAGTTCGAGAAGTTGAAGAGGGGTTGAAATGAGCGAGTTTGAGGGGCTATTCCTAGTTGAGCCGGCTGGAAAGTACACGAAACACCTGCTAAGGGTAGAGAAGGTGATAGCCTGGGAGAAGACTCCCTACCAAGAGGTGGCCTTCGTAGAGCTAGAGGGGTTTGGTAGGGCTCTTATAATAGACAACTTTATTCAGAGCACCGAGGGGGACGAATTCATATACCACGAGTTGCTCGTCCACCCAGCTATGACAATACACCCCAACCCCGAGAAAGTGTTGATCATAGGGGGAGGGGAAGGCGCCACGCTGAGGGAGGTTTTGAAACACAGCACGGTGAAGAGGGCTGTGATGGTGGACATAGATAGAGAGGTAGTCGAATTCTCGAAGAAGTACCTTGAAGTAATGCATAGAGGGAGCTTCAACGACCCTAGGGCGGAAGTCTTGATAATGGATGGGTTGAAGTATGTTGAAGAGACCAGTGAGAGAGGCTTCGACGTAGTGATACTCGACTTAACAGACCCATATGCAGGTCCTGCGGCGAGACCTTTGTATAGTGTGGAGTTCTATAGGAAAGTGAAGAATATTATGAGAGAGGACAGCGTTCTCGTCACCCAGGCTGGCTCGAGTTACTTCTACCCTGAGGAATACCTGTATGTGAGGGACAACTTGATGAGAGTTTTCAAGTATACTGGCGAGTACTGGACTTGGATACCTAGCTTCGCGGTAAACGTTAACTTCATAATAGCCTCAGACGTATACAACCCGTCAGATATCAATCCCGAGGAGTTTGATGAGAGGTTGAACAAGAGGGGGGTCAAAAACTTGTATGTTAACGGAGCCCGGTTTAAAGGGTTCCTCTTAGCTGGGGTACTGTACCCGAGGCACTTTACTCCTCGATAGATGTTTTTTCGAAAGCAAACCCGGCCATTAATAGTAGGAGCGCCGCGCCCGCTATAAGGACTAGGAGGTCGTTTAGGGGAGTCATGGGTGACAGCCCTACATCGGCCCCTGTCAGCCAGTACCTCACTGCATGTACCGCGTAGCTCAAGGGGTTGTACAGCGCGATGACCTGCATCCATGATGGCATTGTCGCAAACGGGTAGAACACCCCGCTCATGAACATCAAAGGCATTGTCAGCAGGTTCACTATCATCTGGAATCCCTCTACGCTGGATAGCTTAAGTGCTATCACAACGCCCAGCGAGGAGAATGTTATCGCGAGGAAGAACAGGTATATTAAAGCTATCCCCACGCCTGCAATCCTCAACCCACTCGCAATGATGAAGCCTAGGAGGATTATTATGAGGCCTTGAATAGTCGTCACAATAGCGTCGCCTAGTATCCTCCCAGCTATCACCAGCTTCCTAGATGCTGGCGCTACAAGGGTCTCCTTCAAGTAGCCGAACTGCTTGTCCCATATAACGCTTATCCCACCTATGAAGCTCGCCATGAAAACTGCCATAGAGGCCATACCGCTAACCATGAAAGTCAGGTAGTCTACACCGCCGAATATTGTGTTGAAATACTTCTGGATTAGATCCGAGATGGAGAGTCCGGGCGGCATGGGTATTCCTGGTAGAGCACCTTTGAACCCGGATGCCGAGAAGACCGAGCCCCAGCCTAAGCCTAGGAATATTATCCATACAAGCGGGTTCAACACTGTGGATACAAGCCTAGACCTAGCGCTGAACCACCTTTTAACCTGCCTGTACACCATAGCTATCAAAGGCGATAGGTTTACTCTCCTCATCGATGCCACCTCCCTCTGGGAGGAGAGGGCGCCTCCAGGCTATCCCTGAGCTCTCTCCCCGTCAGGTGTAGGAAGACCTCGTTTAAACTAGGCTTGCGGTAGCTGACCTCCCGGATCTCATACCCTTTCTCCATGACTAGCTTCATAACCTCCGGCAGAACTTTATTCGCGTTCTCCACAACAAGCTCAATCAACCCGTCCTCGAGGAGGCGGCAGTCCTTCACACCGTTGAACTCGTTGCAAAGGCTCTCCGGCGCTTGCTTCGACAACTTGAGGTAGATGACGTCGCTTCCCAGCATGTTCTTCAACTCGAGGCTAGTCCCCATCGCGATTATCCTCCCATGATCCATTATCGCAATCCTATCAGCAAGTTCGTCGGCTTCATCCAGGTAGTGGGTTGTCATGAGTATCGTCATACCTAGGTCATTCTTCAACTTCCTCACGTAATCCCAGACTCTGGCCCTAGACTGGGGATCCAGCCCTATCGTCGGCTCGTCGAGTATAAGGATATCAGGGTTTGTCAACAGGCCTCTAGCTATCTCAAGCCTCCTCTTCATCCCTCCACTGAAGTGCTTCACTTGTTTGAAAGCATACTCTTTTAAGTCAACGAATTCGAGTAGCTCGAGGATCCTCTTGCGTAGTTCACCACCGTTGTATCCGTAGAGCCTGCCGTGGATGTACATGTTGTCGTATGCTGTGAGTTGCTGGTCCAGACTAGGCTCCTGGAATACGATGCCTATAAGCCTCCTGACTTTCCCCGGCTCTTTCACCGCATCATATCCTTCAACAATTACTCTCCCTGAAGTAGGCTTCAGCAATGTGGCTATCACGTGGATTGTAGTTGTTTTCCCAGCTCCGTTGGGCCCTAGGAGGGCGAAGATCTCCCCTTTCCTAACCGTGAAGCTTACGCCGTTAACAGCTAGGACATCCTTGTACTTCTTAACTAGGTTTTCCACCACTATTACATCCATGTCTGAAGACCCCTCACCTCTGAGAACATCCCGTTTAGCTCCATGAATTTCTTCTTGAACTCCTCAACTCTCTCCGGAGGTAGCTTTTCAATGTTCCTGAATAACCATAAGAGGTTCTTGGCAAGCGTCAGCAATCCTGTTTCACGGGCTATCCTCATCTTTCTCGACAAGTCCTCCAGCATTAATTCCGTCTGCCTACACCCCTTCAAATACTCCGCACCCTTCTCTGTGAGACTGTAGACTTTAACCACTCTATCCCCCTCACGCTTGGCCTCAACGGCGACTAGGCCTTCCTCAATCAGCTTCCTTAATAGAGGGTATACAGCGCCTGGACTAGGCTTGAAGCCGTACTCCGACTCTATTCTCGCTATTAAACCATAGCCGTGGAGAGGTTTCTCCGCAAGGCTCTTCAGCACGATCACCCTGAGCATCCCCTTGAAGTACCACCTGTCCATCTCCAACATCTCCCTCCAGATATATCGATAGATATAGCCGTGTTTATAAACATTCATATCCAAACATATTTTTAAACTTTTAAACATTTGTAATCATATCAGCTGATATATCGAGTGATACATATGGGAGGGATTTTGGACAAGCTTATAGGTTACGCAGAGAGCATAAGCGATGAGAGCATTAGAAAGGTGACTCTGGGAATTTTAACACAACCCACCCTATCTTTCTTAGATGCCAAGCCTATAGTAGGCTTCCTAGACTCGCCAGCGGCACCCAGGAAACACCATTCTTTCTCGGGAGGTCTACTACTACATACAATAGGTGTTGTGGAAGCATCTGTGAGAATAAGAGAGTACGTAGAGATGGTCTATGGATTGAAGGCGGATAGGGATCTAGTTGTAGCAGCCGCTTTACTACACGACATATTCAAATTTTACCAATACAGGCCGGATGAGATAGAGGGAGGGTATAAGCCTAGAGAGGACTGGTACTTATCCCACGACTACTCAATTATAGGCGAGCTCGCTAGAAGAGGGGCCCCGGAGAAGCTGATTAGAGTAGTCGCTGAAGTCCACGGTATCCAGCCTTTCACGACGATAGAGGGGCTTATAGTCCACTTAGCAGACTCGCTGGACGCCAGGCTTGGGGATATACTCCAGCAGACGCTCCAGGGAAAGCTCAGGGCACTGGATAAAGAGGGGTGCAACCCATACAAGGTTATGAGCGAGAAGGCAAGGAGCGATGGGCCGGAGAAAGTGTTTGAGAGAGCGTTCTCACCCGTGGATGTTGTGGTCAGCGAGTTTAAGAAGTATTGTGGTGGTTGAATGGAGCCTGTAATAGAGCTGAACAACGTGTGGAAGATCTACAAGACGGGAAGCATTGAGACACCGGCCTTAAGAGGCGTAAACCTCGTTGTTGGAAAAGGCGACTTCATTAGTATCATGGGGCCCAGCGGCTCGGGTAAATCCACGTTGCTCAACATCATCGGACTATTGGATAAGCCCACGAGGGGAGAGGTTAGGCTTGCGGGCAGGGACATCTCAAAGCTGTCGGGGAGGGAAATGGCTTACTACAGGAACTACTACCTGGGCTTCGTCTTCCAGAGATTCAACCTCGTGGGGAGGCTGAGTGTCAGGGAGAACATCGAGCTCCCCCTCATAGCCAGGGGTGTACCCCGTAGCGAGAGGCTGAGAATTGTGGTTAAAGCCCTCTCAATGGCAGGGGGAGATGAGTCGTGGCTTGAGAAGAAGCCGACCCAACTAAGCGGCGGGCAACAACAGAGGGTCGCCATAGCGAGAGCTATCGTCGGCAACCCTTTGATCCTACTCGCAGACGAGCCCACCGGCAACCTAGATAGGGCTTCAGCTAAAGTGGTCATGGAGACCTTCCAGGCGCTTAACAGCAGGGGTTTGACAATAGTGCTCGTAACACACGACCCTGAGGTAGCCAACTGTAGCGAGAGAATATACGTTATAAGAGATGGAACCATAATTGAGTCTCGAGAACCAGTGAAGTCAAGATGCATCACGAAGACTGTAGGAGGATGAGAGCCTTGAGGCTGTGGGCGAGCATATTAACCGTACTCTTCATCGCCTTCTCGCTAGTGGTGCCAGTCGCCCCCAGAGCGGAAAACACCGGATGGTCTATTGAAAGCGTGTCTTTTACCTCTAGAACAGGCGGCGACGTTTACCCGGGTAGTAAAGGCGCTGTATTAGAGGTATCGGTCTTGTACAACTCGACGCAGAACGCTTACAACCCCTCCGCATGTATAACCCTACCCCAGGGCTTCACGCTGAGATCACCCCAGTGCTCTATGCCAGTTAACTACACACTAGGCCAACCGGTTTCAGCCGGATACCTCCTGGAATACCGTTACATAGTTGACGTGAGCAAAAACCTGGAGCCAGGTGTATACGGGTTCACTCTTAACATAACATACTACCAGCAGAGTACACTTGAGACTGCTATTCTCAACGGGTTTGTAAACGTGAGCGAGTACCCAGCACTGAACATAACGATAACAGACGTGTACTGGTCTCCTGTAGGCTACCCGGGATCCTACCCGACCGCGCTCGCGATAGAGGTGGAGAACGGTGGCAAAACCACCATACAGCGACTCGAGGCATGGGTGAGGCTCCCCGGTTTATTCCACTTAACCTCCAATAAGTCCACTCTACAGGCACTCGCAGAGGGAGAGAGAGGTGTATTAACGTATAATAATATATGGATAGAGCCGGCCGCGAGCCCAGGAGTGTACAATGGTTCACTATATGTTGAAGCCACGCTTCAAACAAGCGACGGCGTGTCCTACCGTTATTCAAGCCAGCTATCCTTCAATTTCACAGTAGACCAACCGCCTAACCTCCAACTCCAGGTACTAGACTACGGCTTCACAGCGGATGTCGTTTCACCCGGCTTAAACAACACGGGCTTCAGGCTGACGCTACGTAGCCTAACAGCCTCCACACTATCCAACATGTACATCGAAGCTCGCGTGGAAAACGCGTTATTCGAAAACTACTCCTCTGTTAAAACAATGGTTTCGAACACTGTTCTAAACTACGGCGACGTCCTCACTCTAAGCTTCAACGGGGTGTCCATATTCGAGAACGCTTCGTTTATACGGGTGCACCTCTACATCCAGGCCTTCCAGAGCCAGCAGGGGACGTCCTTCCCCACCTCCACAGTTATCAACATAGTCATTCCGCTGAACACGCTCCCACTCAATATCACCATCCTGAAAACCTACTGGGTTGACGGGGTAGCCTACCCCGACAGCGCCGGGAACGCTCTTGTAGTTGAATTGTACAATTGCATGAGCGCGGATTTAAGGGACGCCACCGTCGAGTTAAACCTGCCCGAAGCTTTCTACCCGAATAGGATCGTTGTTCAAGGCGTGAATATCCCGCACTTCTCGATAACCAGGGCGGAGTTCAATGGTATATACGTGAAGCCTGGTGTTGAAAGCGGATCTTACACGGTTCAAATATCTGTTAGAGGGCTCTTATACAACAAGGACGGTTCATCGAAGCTAGTGAGCCTGATCTTAACCGGAGATATCGAGGTGAGCGACCCCGCACTCATAGCTTCCGCAACCTCCCCGCCCGAGATCTCCAGCTACTACTGGGGTTCGGGTACACCCCAGTACGTCTACCCTGGCAATGGAATGGCCCCACTATCGATCACAATATATAATCCCGGTCCATTGCCGCTCTCACCTCTAGTAGTATCTTTAACACCCGGAGACCGTGGCATCCTGGTTTTAAACGACAACCTAACACTGGACGCCATCCTTCAGCCGGGGAGCTCAGCGACCGCAGTATTCTACTTGAACCTCGAGAACGCTTCGCCAGGTCTCAAGGTATTCAACGTGACTATACTCTACGGGGTTTCAGGGGGCTCGACTCACGTCTTGTTCAACGTTACAAGGATCATACGGCTATATTTAAACGAGTGGGGTGCCGGCAACGGCCTGGAGCTTGTATCCGCTGGGTGGCATAACAACTACCCTGCTTACCCGAATTCCAGCAGAGCCGTGTACACAATTACTTTAGCAAACACGCTACCATACCAGGTTTCAGGCGTTTGGCTGAGGCTGAAGCCGCCAAGCGGCTTGAAACCTTCGACAAACTACAGCCTAGTATACTACCTACCCGGCCCAGTACAGCCCTTCCAGACAGTTTCCGCCTCATTCCTACTCGACATCATGGATTTAAAGCCCGGGGTTTACCCTGGACTTCTAGAGGCGTCCTACAGTGTGGTGACTGGTGGTGAAGCGTATTCGGCTTCCAGGGTTGTGGGCGTTTTATTTAACATAAGCGACCCGGAAGCCGGTCTCGGCGTAGTCTCCTACGGGTGGGTCACCGGGCAACCCTACCAGGGTGAGAGGGGTGCTGTCTACTATGTAAGGCTCGTGGACAGGGATATACCGGTCATGAATGGGGTGGAGGTGGAGGCAAAACTGCCTGAGGGCGTGAGAGACTCCAACACTATGCAATCGGTGGCGTCAGGGTTTATCGGGAGCCTGCCTCAAATCCTAGCTCAATTAGGGCAACTGACTCAACCGGGCCTCACTCTGCAAACAATCATCGCCAGGTCAGCGTCGGCCACACAGGGGGGTTTCAGTAAAGGGGATTTCATAGACGTTTTCTTCATCTTAAACGTGGAGAATATAACCGCCGATTCATACGGTTTGCCATCGAATGTAACCTTCACAGACCACTGGGGTTCAACTTACAGTATGAGACTCGTCATACCGTTCGTTTTGAAGGGTTCTCCTCCCCTGATATCGGTAACCAGTGATGAAATTGCAGTGGAGTTCAGCAATGGGACAAGCAGGGTGAAAATAGCGCTCTCCAACGAGTACGATTACAGCCTATACGATTTGTATATCGCTTTAATACCGCAAACCATGAACGCGATACCTTTCGATAACATGAAATATGTAGGTGAGCTCCCGGCTAAGGGTAATATAACACTCGAGTTCATGCTCGTGTACAATCCAGTCACATTCTCTGTGACCACGGGTATTACAGCATCATCGCCTTCCATAGTCTTCCTCGCTACAATCCTCTACAGGGATGCCAGCGGGCATTTGGGCTCGCTGAATAAAACACTCGCCTTCCAGGTCAAGCCCTTTGTCGAGATACTTTTAACTCCGGACACAAACGCTAGGCTGATAGGGGGGAGTGTAGTAGTTAACGGGATGCTACTCAATACAGGTGTCTCAGGGGCTAGAAGCGTTGTCGTATACGCCACTTACGGTAATCAAACTGCATACGAGTTCCTGGGGGACATTGACCCGGCTTCACAGACGGGTTTCAGAGTTGAAATACCGGTTACTTCGACGAGCGGCGACAGGATCCAAGTGAAAGTGCTCTACAGAGACGAGTACAACAACCTGTACGAGAGGTCTTTCATACTACCAGTCCAGATCCAGAATATGACGAGCACGACGTCAGCTCAGGAGGCACGTGCTGGCGTTGAAGCCTACTACATTGCGACGGTAATATTAGTGGGCGTTTTCCTAGCAGGCGTCTTCTACCTCATCTACAGGAAATACTTCGCTGGGAGAGCTAGCCGATGATAAGGATATCAGATCTCATCAGGCTTAGCTTCAAGGCTTTAACAGAGAAGAAAGCCAGGGCTCTGCTAACGATAGTAGGGGTCGCTATAGGGCCCCTAGCGATCACGATGATATACGGGGTTACATCATCGTACAGCGAGTATGTGGTCAATCAGATCCAGGGTCTCGGGCAGAACCTGATAGTGGTAACCCCAAACCAGAACTACAAGCTAAGCGATAGCGATCTCAACAAGATCAAAAGCATAAAGCACGTTGTAGCCGCGGCACCCTTCTACAGTACCCAAGGCTATATAAGTGGGAGGAGAAGCGACACTATCTTCATCTACGCTGTAGACCCGGATTTCCTCCTGAAGAGCATAGCCTCGATACAGATCATGGAGGGTGCGCCGCCAGACCCCAGCGAGATAGGGAAGTGTATGATCGGCTATGATATAGCTTTCGACGATCAGGGGAGACAGTCATACTCTATCGGCGATGTAGTGCCCGTTAACGTCTACATCTCGGGCTCAACCGGCTTAACGGAGAAGAGGATTAATGTTATGGTTTCAGCAGTGTTGTCGAAATACGGGGGCGCCCTCTTCTTGAACCCTGACAAGTCTATTTTCCTCCCTTTCCCAGCGGCGAGGACGCTTCTCGGCGTGAACAGCTGGAGCGGGATCCTCGTGCTAGCTGACTCGCCCCTCAACGTGGACAACATCGTAAACGAGATAAAAGATCTCCTAGGCAACAACGTTAACGTGATATCTTTCATTGCCATAGCTAGGATTGCCTCCTCCATAACAAGCGCTGTCAACTTCATGACCTTCGCAGCAAGCTTATCCGCCTTCGCAGTAGCTGTAGCCGGTGTTGCTTCAACAATGATAACGAGTGTTATGGAGAGGACTAAGGAGATAGGCGTCATGAAAGCTATCGGCTTTACGGACGCCCAGGTCGTCTTGCTCACACTTTTCGAAGGCGTGTTGATGAGCCTTATAGGAGGGGTCGTAGGGATCGGGCTAGGCGTGGTGGGGGCTTTCCAGCTTTCCTCAAGAGGCCTCACTATATCTAGTGGCGAGTTTTTCAATATAACGATTAGGACAACACCGAAGTTCACCATAGGTATGCTTAGCGGTGTAGTAGGATTGACCATACTAGTAGGAGTGGTTGGGTCGATTCTACCAGCATATAAGGCTGCTAAGATACCGCCGGCTGAAGCTTTGAGATACGAGTAGGCCTCAGGGATCCACAAAGCATTTTTTACTAGGATTATGAATATGAGAGTAGTGGTGCGAGCGATTTGAGTAAGAGTAATGTTGAAGAGATGGTAAACCAGTGGCTGATTCAAGAGGGCTTCATAGTTAAGAAGCTCGAGGCACCCCCGGAACTCAAGATATCATGGGGTCTCGACGTGAACACCCCTCCCCCTTTCCAGGTGAATTTCAAGGTTTTCAAGACCTCTGACAAGCCGGATAGGCTAATTATATTGATCGGCGTTATGATATCGCAGGAGCACAGGAAGTTTCTCACATCTATGAGGCAGGATGAGATACTGAGGTTTATGAGTAGGCTGACTAGGATCGTGTTGACTGCCTGCTCCGAGTGTCAGCTGACAGTCCAACCCAACATCCTGGATCCCCAGAGCCTCTCGGTCGCCATAGTGCTATTCGATGAGGAGGTCAGGTCGCAGGGCAAGCACTTATTGATAAAGGGTATTATGAGAATACTAAACACTTACTCGATAATCGTCTCCTTGTTCAACGAGTCCTATCCCGTTGTACCCCAGCAAGCCACTCAAAAACATACTCAAATGTATGCTTAGAAATATGTATGTATATGTTTTTAAACCAATCCCATCTTAGTTATTGCCGGTGAGAACTTGTTATTAATAGATAACGCTCGTGTCCTCGACGTTAAGAAGGGTAGGATCATCGAGAAAGCGAAAATCCTAATTGATGGGAAGTACATCGCTGACGTAGGGTCGAGTGGTGAAGTAGATGAGAGCAGGGCGGGTAAGGTAATAGACGCCGGCGGCCGATTAGTTATGCCTGGTTTAATAGATGCGCACATGCACTTGTCTGGTTCTCGATCAGGCGACTTAATCAAAGAGCCCCTGCTAGTTAGCTACGAGACTTTCGTAGCCAGGGCGGTTAGAGACCTTGAATCCCTAGCTGAGGCGGGCTTCACGACAGTTGTCGACGCGGGCGGTCTAATAGCCTTGGGCTTGAAGCAGGCTGTTGAAGAAGGCACTGTGAACGGGCCGAGGATAGTGGCTGCTGGACCCCCCTTATCCCAGACTTTCGGCCACGGGGACGTACACTACTTACCCATCGACCTAGTTGACGCGAGGTCCCCCCATAGGTTGAGGCAATTCGCCTCCCTAATATGCGATGGGGTAGACGAGTGTAGGAAGGCGGCAAGGCATGCGCTGAGGATGGGCTCGGACTTCATCAAGATTTTCACGACAGGTGGTGTCATGTCTCAGAGGGATAGGCCAGAGTACACCCAGTTTACATTAGAGGAGATAAAAGCGATTGTAGAGGAGGCTGCCGCGGCTGGAAGGTTTGTACACGCACACGCCGAGGGTGATAAAGGTATCGTCAACGCCCTCCAGGCAGGTGTGAAAGTCATAGCCCACGCGGACATGATCGACGAGACGGGTATCCAGCTGGCCATCGAGAAGAAAGCTGTAGTCGTACCAACCCTAGCTGTCTCAGAGCATATTCTAACATATGGGAGGGAGCTGGGCCTACCCGAGTGGGCTCTAGAGAAGGAGAGCTTCCTCTTCAAATACCATGTCGATAGAGCTAGAGGCGCGTGGAGGGCTGGCGTTAAGTTGGCTACAGGAACGGATTTCTGGGGTGGGGTTAAAGCTTTCAAGCACGGCGACAACGCCCTGGAAATAGTGCTGTTCGTGGAGAAGATAGGTATGCCAGCGATAGAGGCTTTGAGAGCGGCAACCATAAACGCGGCCGAAGTGGCTGGGCTTGAAGGGCAAACCGGTAGCTTGGAGAAAGGGATGCTCGCTGACCTGATCATCGTTGACGGCAACCCCCTCGAAAACCCAAGGGTACTTCTAGAAAAGGAGAAAATACTGTTCGTGATGAGGGGTGGAGTAGTATTAAAGGACAAGCTACCTAAACAATAATGTTTTCTACCTCAACCTCGATTCAACTCCCTCGCTCAATAGGATGCTCGTGGCCAGGGCAGACAACCCTGCCCCTATCATGAACCCTCCTCCGACGAAGAGTGAAGTGACAGCTATAGCCATTACTACGGGGGACAAATGTACTAGTCTCCTCTCCTCTAGTTTTCTGACAAGTATGCTTAGTGTGATGGAGAGCAAGGATAGAACAAGGTTGAATATTATGATGAGGTGGTGGAGGTTCTCCAGGTAGATAGCGAAGGGCTTGACATATGCTAGGAGGTCGCCGAGAAACGAGAACCCTATATAGAAGACCCACGCAGACTCCGCGGCAAATAACACCCCGGCCATCAAAAGCGACGTGGATACAATCACCCTGTTTACCAAGAGCTCACCTTGACAATTCCCGAGCTTCTCTGTCTAACCCTGTTTTGATAAGCCTGAGAGGAGTTGAAAAGCTTTTCTACTATCCTCCTCGCTTAGAATCATGATTGTGTCTCTATGGCATGAGAGTAATTGAAGAATGTTAACGCCGTTCATGGATAAGAGGGATGTGATCACCGCCACGAAGCCGGGTGTGGTAATGACTTCATCCGGGCTTACCATTATTATTGCTGAAACACCTACTTTATGGTAGAGTATCCTGTGACCCAAAGTCTCTAAAACCTGGTTGGTGTGCTCCCTGTCGATTATGACCGTTATAGCAGAAGCGCTCTGAATAACCGAGAGGAGTCTAGCTCTTCCCCTTAACTCAGCTATTAGCTTTAGGACATCCATGTATGAGTCTAAGCTGACACTCACCACAGTTAAATCTGTTTTCAATTCTAGGCTTGAAGAATTCCATACAAATTCAACCAATCTCTCGTCGAAACCCCTTAGCTCACCTATCTTTTTCTCGAGCCTCTTCAACACCTTCCTGCAATCCTTGAGGGTTTTAAACTTCGACTCTAATTCTCTCTCCAAGAGCTGGCATACTATTTTAGAGGAGTACAGCTTTTTGGAGATGCTGTACGCCAGGAAAGGGTTTCTAAGAACCTTTAATGCTATTTTGTCTAGAGCATGGTCTTCTCCAGTCAAAACCCAGACCTCTACAGCTCTCGTATCACAGAGTTGTTTGTCGTGAACTTACCTCCAGCCACGTGTAGTATGATCTTTATCCCCGGCTCAATCATCTCAGCGTTGAAAGCCGTAGGGTTGTAGTGTGTGTAGACTACTTCTGAGATAAATAGCTCGTGGTCACCGTAGAGCTTGGAATCCAAGACTTTGCACTCGAGATTAGCGATAGCCTCCTTGACCACAGGCGACTTGACCGCAGTCCCTCTCTCAAACGTTAATTTCAGCTCTTTAAGCTTAGCAGGGCCGCTCAAAGACCCCGCCTTCCAAACCTCTTCAAGCAACTCCCATCCCGGGACAGCTACTACGAGTTCGCCGTATTTTTTCACTAGTTTGTACGTGTATCTTTCAGGCGAGATGGAGACTGCTACATAGAATGGCCTAGCCGAAACCACTGTGATCCAATCGGCAGTCATAACATTGTATTCGCCGGGGTATACCCCTGAGGTCACGAGGTATGTACGCAAGGGGTAAAGCAGTCTGTACGGTCTTACACTCATTTAGATCACTGGTCTAAGATAATATGTCTTAACTGAATTAAGATTTCAAACATATCTCTTTTAAGAGGGGTATCTCCAGTATCTTCCTTCGCGGTAGAAGCCTGCATTCAACTGTCCTCGGTCTCTGCCTTCTACCCGAAACCCATATTGTCCTTGTCGGCGTTGAAATCAAGTCCACAGTTAAGTCCCAGGGCATCAACGGTATCTCCACATCAACTAATTGGAGATCATGTATCGTAGTAGCTACTAAAGTTCTGTCGTCAACTAAGTTGAAATGCGATAAGATCGAGTACTCAAGCTCGCTGTAACCCTCACCCTTTCCAAGGCGACCACCCCTGTAGTCTACAACCACGGATCCAGCGATAAAGATGTCGATGAAATCCATTTCTCTAGGGTGGGCTACCACACCATACTTAAACATCCCGCCTATTGTGGAGGCTACTCCATAAGAGGTTCTAGGAATGTTAAGAGGGTCAAGCATGATAAATCCTTTGGATATCCGAGGGGTAGAGACGTAGATTTTGACCCCCTCCTCTAGGAATCTCCTCCTAACAGGAGCTTGAGGAGCATCCGGGTTTACGAAGACTGCCCCTATTCTCTTACCCTTCAACCCGTTGATGAGCCTAGCCGCAGCTTCATCAGCCCCTTTGAAGCTAGGTATCCTACCGTGAACGGGTCTAGGGAAGACTGCTACACCCCTCTCTTCTAGTAGATCCCACACTATCCTCCTAAGCCCTTCCCTTAGCTCCACAATCTCCTTTGAATGATCTTCTACCCTCATTTAACCCACGTTTCTAGTAAACAAGCTTTCTGGGGATGGTCATCAATTTCAAGGCTTATCTAAGACTACGACGTTACCTTCTTCTTCAACATAGGATACAAGCATAGCCTCAGTATTATACTTCACGGTAAACCCCCCATTTCTATCTACCGCTATGAAACCCATGTTGCCGGGGCCGTATTTTCTCGTAGCCTCCTTGATAATCATGGTTGCCCCCTCTTCTAGGCTCAAACCCTTCTCCACCAATTCGTCGAGCCTTCTACACGGCATCTCCCTGATGATCACCTCGCCGAATCCAGTCGCGCTACAAGCTGTGTGAACCCCGCTGTAGAAGCCAGCGCCTGGGATTGGTGTGTCCCCGACTCTTCCCGGTAGCTTCAAAGAGACGCCGCCTGTGCTCGTCGCCGCCACTAAAACCCCGTTGCCGTCTACTGCCACAGCACCAACAGTGTCACCGAGTGTGAAGGGGTTGGAGACTGCCTCCCTGAGGTATTTAATTCTCTCGATTAGGGAGGCAACCCTCTTGTAGTACTCGTCTTTGACCTCGCCTCTTAAAATCTTTCTAACACCCTCCATATACCTCTCGTAGACGTGCCTGGGGGGCGGGGGTAGAGGTGGGATGCCTATCATCAAACCCAGCTCGTCAGCGCTCTCGCCTGCGAGTATGATGTGAGGCGTGTTCTCGGCTACATACTTCGCGAGGACAATAGGGTTCCTGATTTTCTTAACAGCCGCTACAGCACCCATCAAGCCCGTGCTAGACATTAAGCCGGCGTCGAGGCTTCTGCCCCCAGCTAAATCTAAAACGCTACCCGCACCGGCGTTCAAGTACCCCGAGTCCTCCATGCATTTAACAGCTTCAACGACTGCTTCCACAGCATTATTGGTTTTCTCGAGGACCGTTTTTCCGTGCAGAGCACAGTTTTTCACAGCCTCCATGGATTTAAGGCGTATAGGGGACTCACGCCAGGAGCCGGCACCGCCGTGGAGAATAATCCTCCTCACGTAACCACCTCACACATGGGTAGATAATGAAGACGCGAATTTAAAACACTTCATAGATAGACCTAATACTATACATGAAAAAGATGATTATCGCATTTTCTGATTCAAAATATTTATAAGGTTTAATTTTTAAGATCTTTATTGAGGGCGGAGTTTTCACAATGGGGTGTAAGATTGTCAAGTGAAGAGTATTGCTCAATTTACGATATAAGGTTTCTCATGAACAGGAAAATATCTATACGCCCCACTCTGATGAAAACCCTGAGAACAGTTCTCGAATTGAAGAAAGTTACAGCGGATGTAGTCGCCCAGAGGACTAATAGACCTAGAACCATCGAGTCAAAATACTTATCAGAGCTCAATAGGATGGGTATTGTGGCAAAGGTTAGAGAGGGGCGTAAAGTATACTACATAGAGGCCATCACAGCTGTGAAGGAAGCTATAGCAAAGCTCGGGCCTGACGTCAAGGTGGAGGAACTAGCCCACCAGATCAGTATGCCCGCAGACATTGTTAGGTTTATTGTCGAAAAAGCTAAAACCGGCAAGCTTTAGCCAGGTATCTTTATCACCACTTCTCTTTTCAAGCTGGTTGACCCAGAATTGAATACCAGGCTTACTTTAACCTCCTCCAACCTCCCTGTACCCCCCTCCAAGCCCGCGGCGAAGGCTTCGATGAGCTTGCTTAAAATCGTCGTCCTCGTGGGGAGAGGGTTTGAGGCCAGATACCTGTCTATGACGAACACTGCGTACTCGTCTACTCTCAGCGAGATTACTCGTTTCCTCTGCTTCAGGTTTAAAGTTATAACATTCTGCTCAACAGCTGTCGACGACATCTATTCCCCTCGTAAGTGCATTTTGAATTTAACACCCTATAGTAATTAATGGTTGAGTGGGGATCTCATTCTGTATTCATGATGAATACTTAAATAAAACAGATAATTATGTTACTTGAAAAAGGGATTTTTCAATATCCAGATTTTATCAAAGAAGCTTTAAATAGGTTCAACATATAACAAATTACGTGAACCGGCCCTTGCCACACCCCCGTGGTGTAGGGGTAGGGATGAGCAGGGGAGACTCCCCTGGGCAATCCTAGATAATGGTATTATTTAAATAAAGTTAGGCCAACTTATTTGAAACAGGGTTGATTTTGAAGAATCTTTTCGAGTCCCTTAAAGGGGTTCACTTTCAAGTGAAAATAATCGACCTCGGCGGCTTGAGACTGGTTGTGAAAGAGTACGGTAGAGAGCCCGGCGTGTTGAAATGGGCTTTCATAAAAGCCTCTACACTCCCTTTTCAAATGTACCCGTTTGAGACGAGCCCTTTCAACAGGCTTACACGGGAGGTTAAAGCCTTCAAATCACTTAGGGGGTTCATGACCCCCAGAGTAATCCTCGTCGACTACAGGGATATCCTGCTTGTAAGAGAGTTTGTCAACGGCTCCAATGATTCTCAAATACTGGATCAGCATGTGGAGGAGCTGGGTTTAGCGTTAAGTATAGTCCACAACCAAGGCTTCTCCCTCGGGGACAGCAAGGTAGACAACATAGTCTTCAACCCTGAAACAGAGAAATGGTTTATAATTGACGGCGAGCAAGTCGTTGAATCCGCTACACCTCAAACCATGATATGGGATCTACTCCTGTTCTTGAGCTCATATCTTCTATTAACCATTGAGAGAAGCCCCCGGAGGCTACTGGATTTCAAAAGAAGAATGCTACTCTTCCTAAACTCCTACCTCGAGAATATTGGTGCGAGAAAAGATCTCTCTAACGCCGCAAGGACCAGCCAGGTGAAGCTGATATCCTCTTTAATGCTACCATACCCGTATAGCAGGGTCTTCCTAGAGACAATTCGAGCTAGCAGTAGTTGAAGTTACCTTCCTTAAAGACAATACACCTTGAAAACCTAGCTGGTTCTCCACCCTTCAACTCTATAATAGTAGCCTCTATTAACGAGTCTTTCAATTCTACTATCATTAGGCTTGGTACCATGGATGCGTCTCCCCCACCCCAGACACCTGTCAGGGAGCCTGGGTTGAGGTGTAGGACGCCTCTCTCCCTGTCTATTTCGATGAAAGGGGAGTGGGTGTGACCGGAGAATAGTATCCGGGCACCGAGCCTAACGGCTATCTCAGATAGTTGCCTGATATTCCCCCGAGGATACACGCGGTCGCCATGGTGAACCCCTACTTTGAAGAAGCCGGTGTCGAAGACGGCTGTCTTCGGGAGTGGGATATAGTCCATGTTCCCCTTCACAACATACACGTTCTGGGACAAGCTTTTAACCCAGTTTAAAACCTCGCCACCCGTTAAATCGCCTGTGAAGACGACGGCATCCCATATCCCCGAGTTTATGATACCTAGAAGCTCGCCTGGGATCCCGCTCGCTCTGTCTGGGATATGTGTGTCCCCTATACCCAGTATCTTCAAAAACAACACCAGTAGGGGTATACTCGGTTAAAACAGCTACTTGTAGGGTAGAGCTATAATGTTCTTCGCCGAGACAGATAACTCGACGCTTGAACCCAATGGTATATCTATGGAGTTCGGCAGGTATACTAGGAGAGTGGACTTACCCACCTTAACCCTTGTCTCAAGCTTTTCGCCAACGAACATCTTGAATTCGACTATACCTTTGAATACAACCGTCGTATCACCTATTGCCCCGCCCAGCGAGATTACCTCGGGCCTTATCACCACAGCCACTTTACCCTTCACACCCTTCTCGATGGGTGTGGCTGGTATCTCTGCGTCCAGCTCGCCGAGCTTCACGAGCACGTAATCCCCTTTCTCCCCCACTACTTCGCCCTCGAAAATATTGCTCCTCCCCAGGAACTCGGCGACAAACAAGTTCTTCGGCTTGAAATACGCTTCATCGGGCCTGCCCACCTGCATTACCCTACCGCTGTTCATGATCGCTATCCTATCGCTCATGCTCAAAGCCTCGACCTGGTCGTGCGTCACGTAGACTGTCGTTATCTTAAGGTTCCTTTGAATTCTCTTAAGCTCCTCCCTCATCTCGATCCTAAGCTTCGCGTCTAGGTTGCTTAAAGGCTCGTCGAGTAGTAGCACTCTAGGCTTCACCACCAGAGCCCTGGCTAGTGCAACCCTCTGTTGCTGCCCTCCACTCAGTTGAAGCGGGTACCTCTTCTCCAACCCCTCCAGCCTTACAAGCTCCAACACCTGCTTGACAAGCCTCCTTATATCCTCATCCGAGAGGTTAAGCTTCCTTTTTTTAATCCTAAGGCCGTAGGCGATGTTGTCGAAGACTGTCATATGCGGCCACAGAGCATAATTCTGGAAAACCATTGCAGTCTCCCTTTCGTATGGTTTCTTGAACGTTACATCCTCCTCGTCGAAGAAGACTCTACCGGACTCAGGTACCTCGAAGCCTGCTATTATCCTCAAAGTCGTGGATTTACCGCATCCGCTGGGGCCAAGTATAGTGAAGAACTCGCCTTTCTCCACGTTAAGTGAGACGTTGTCTACAGCGACTACATTCCCGAAGAACTTGCTCACATTCTCCAGCCTAACGCTAACCGGTTTTACCTCAAGGCTCATCCTTTACACCCCTATGAATGCATATCTTTGTTTAAACACTGATATTATAATGATTACTGCGATCAACTGTATTAGGATTAATAGGCTACCAATTGCCGCAGCCTCTTGTATTCCAGCAGCTGTGGCCTTCAAGGTGTACATGTAAAGCCAGTATGTCACGGGGGCCTGCTCTGCTTTCAGCCCTCCCAACGTAATGCTCGTGGTGACCTCGGTGGACATGTATACGAATCCCAGTAGCGCACCGCTCAACACATATGAGAGTATGAACGGGAATATCACGCCGAATATAACCCTAGTCCTGCTAGCCCCGAGGTTCATCGCGGCCTCCTCCAGGTTCTTGTGCACCTGCTGGAAGCCGGCGTAAACTGATCTAACCACGTACGGGAGCCTCCTAACGCTGAAGGAGATCACTAGCACCACCCACAGCTGGAATGCCCTGATGTCGAGGGGGTTGAGGAAGGAGAGGCCTGTTGCCTGGGCTAGATCCCTGAAGAAGAACCAATAGCCTAGCGCTACAACGAGGCCTGGGATGGCGATCGGAGCCGTGGCCATCGAGTCGAGGAGGTTTGTAAGCCACTTTATGTTGACTCTGCTAACGCTGTAGCCAACCATGATCGCTAGTATAACCCCTATAGTCACAGAGGTGGCCGCGTACTTCAGCGTGTTTAATATACCGTTAAACACTTGTGGGTCGGACATTATCATCTTGAAGGACTCCAGGTATGTACCCGGGTTTGATGAGAAAATAAATGTCCAGCCAAACGGTTGGAGCATTTTCAACGCTAGTAGAACAACTGATATTTGTGGTAGTGCGGTGAAAATCACCAAGGGGAACACGCCGAGATATATTGCCAGGCTTGCTAGTATGCCCGGCCTCCTTGCCCTTGACACAAGCCTACCTCCCCTGCTGATCATTGCGTAGGATCTCATGCTGACGTAGTTCCTTATAGCGAGGAACCCCATTATAGCGAAGAACAACATCACAACCCCAACGGCGGCTGCGGTAGGCGAGATGATCGCCTGCTCCGTGATGAAGTTGCTGAAGATGTAGTAGCTCATCACATGGTGGAAATTCCACACTATTGGAGCGCTTAAGTCCTCTAAGCTGAAGATGTAAACCAAAATCGCCCCAGCTGCTATACCCGGCAACGCCAGGGGCATGGTCACATCCAAGAATAGCTTGAGGCCTTTGGAACCCAGGTTCTCCGCCTGCTCCTCCATCGATGGGTCTATGTTGATTAGGCTTGAGTAAGTGTTCAAGTAGACGATAGGGTAGAATGTGATGATCTGTGTTATAATTACGCCCGCCATCCCGGATATAGTTAGCTTGTAACTTCCACCTGTAAGAAGGTAAACCAGCTGGGATACGGGTCCTTGATCGCTGAACAGTAATTTGAGGGCATACGCATTAACGAACGGTGTGACGAATAAGGGTATCAACGCGATGATTCTCAGTAGCTCTTTGCCTTTGAAGTTGAATCTTGCTATCACGAAGGCGACCATTATCCCAAGGATTGTCGCGAACACAGTGACAATAGTAGCTATGATAAGGCTGTTGAGAACGTACCCATACCCATAGACTAAGAAGTAGAAGTTGACCCTCACCGACCCCCCAACATGCTCGCTTTGATACAGGTTTCCATCCCCTGGCAACAGGTAGGGCCTGACGAAGCCCTGGCTGGGATCCCTGAAGATAGAGACGAAGTTCCCTAACCAACCCGCCTGTGATACGAAAGAGTACCCCAGCATGTATGCGAGGGGTAATATTAGGAATAGCGTTAAGTATACTACGCTGACGATCAGGAAAACCCATATTATAGGATCCAGCTCATACATGAGTGCTTTAAACCTTCTTGCGACACTGACCTCCAAAACCTCCTTTGAAGCAGGCCCACCTTTCTTCACGAGGCCTAATATGGTGGCTGTAGATACGGCTGAAACGAATGGTAGAACAAGGAGTGAGAGAGCCATAGCCAACCCTTCCAGGTCTGTTAGAGCGATGATGAATATGTATATGAATAGCACTACTGAGAGGAAGCTCAGAATGGAGCTGAATCTCACTCTATCGTAGTCGAACCCTGCCCTAAGTGAGATCGTCCCCACTAAGATGCCTATAAGCCAGAACATCTCCGTGACCGTCGTGTTGGATCCCGTGAGAGAGAACAACGTGTAGTATACTATGCTCATGGCAAGTCCGATGACGAATAAATCTCGGATGGTGATATTCACTACCTCACACCCTCACGCCGAGATCCAGGTGCATAGGGTGTTTTAGGATAATATAAGCGAGTTAAAAAAGGTGATTGATTTATAGAAGAAATTCATTTTTTCCTGGTAACAAAGTACGCGATTAATAGTACGACTACTAATCCCACTATAGCGAGGCTTACTACAACAGCGATGTTAGATGGAGGTGGTTGCGCCTGCTGTGGAGGAGAAGTAGCGGTAGTGGGTGACGACGTCGACGTAGTGGGCGTTTCTGTTGAAGTTGTTGGAGGAGTGGTCTGAGTCGTGCTGGGGGTAGCTGTAGTGATGGTTGTTGTAGCGGTGGTTAGAGTAGACCACGGGGGAGGTGGAGTCGGCTTGCCCGATAGGATTGCCTGCAACTCTTGGTAAACCCACTGGTACTTTGCGGTAGCTCCGCTGGTCCATGTGCTCATTAGCGCCTGGTATACCTGTGTGCTGTTAGCCAGGTAGCCGTTGATTGTGAGAGCATAGTCTAATGTGAACGTGACATACTTACCCGTCAACGGGTCTACGAAGGGGAAGAACGATGAAAGGTCGGCTACCAGTTTATTGAATTGATCCTTTGTTATCTTACCGTTCAAGTATGCTTGAGCTACGGCGGTCCATGTAGACTGGAGCTGGTCATGAGCGTTCACTAGAGTGGCCTTGAAATAGTATATTACCGAGTAAACCCACATCGAGCTCAAAGTCTCGTTGAATTGGATTGAGCCGGCTTGAGCTGCAGCAATATATGCCTGCTTCAAGTCCGGTCTCTGGGCTCCCTGTGGAGTATTAAATACGTTTGGATTCGCCGGCAACCTGTTTATATCCGGGTTAAGCCACACCTGCTGACCGCCCCACTCGCTGAGAACCCATGCTACAAAAGCCGCTGCCTGCACCATGTGAGGGGCGTTCTTGACGATGGCTATCGGGTCGTAGTTGACAATGCTCTGGTTGGGCGGTATGATGTACTGGCAGTTGGGGTTGAGTTGCATAGCCGTATACCCGTAGAAGTCTATTGTTGTGCCAGCCGCTATGTCACCTCTAATCACAGCGTCCCTCACATCGCTTGAACCACTGTAGATAATTGAGTTTGCCGCCAGGGTTGTGAGAACCTCCCAACCCTTTTCCCAACCGTAGGCTTGGAGTATTATCTCGAACATCCTTGTGTTACTCGTGCTCGCCGTAGGGTCTGCTGTACCTATGAGTGGTTTCGCCGGGAGATACTTGGCGTAAACTGGTGAGCCTAGGTCGGACCAGTTGGTTGGTGCTGGGACGTTATATTGGTTTAGAACGTTCTTGTTTATCGTGAACCCGAAGGAGCTCAGGCTCGCTCCAATCCAGTGGACGTAGCCGTCACTTCCGACAAGATATGACTGGGCTCCCGCATACGTCGGCGGTATTTTACTCATCTCGTATAGTACCGCGTTGAACTCGGGGTGCGTCTTGTTGTCAAGCGGCTGTAAGAGTCCGAGCTGGTCAAGCCAGTTGAACAATGTTGGGCCGCCTCCCCACGCCACATCTATTTCACCGTTCTGAATGTACTTCGGCCACTGGGCACTACCTACATATAGGAACACCACGTCCGATATCCCTAGGGCCTTGGCTACAGGGCTGTTGAGGAAGGCCACTCTAGCCGCGCTCTGGATGGTCTGCTCGTGCCTCGTGAGGATGTAAAGCGTGATCCCCTCCTGGTGTGGGAGGCTCTTCAGATAGTTCAACCATGGGAAGGGCTCGCTTGCACTGCCCCACGGCCATTCAGCGCTGGAGACCTGGGCGAAGGGTGTTAGGAGAGATAGAGCCAAGGTTAAGAGAGGTATGACAACTAATAATCTTGTATCCAATTACCACACCCTCATGTTTTAAATAGACTCTAATTGAGAGTGGAGTCTAAAAAAGTTTTTGTTAGAGTTTTACTTCTTGCCAGGTTTTCTAGCTAGGAGGACTCCTTCAATTATTATGATTAATACGAGGACTCCAGTAATGATCCCAGTCGTGGTCCAATCTACAGTGGTTGTCGTGTAGGTGGTCGTCATAGTTGTGGTGTAGGTTGAGGTGGCAGTGCTGGTCGTTGTAAGAGTGGTGGTTTCAGTCTGCGTGCTCGTTATGGTCGTCGTCGTCCTCGAGGTGATGATGGTGGCTAGCCAGGTTATGAAGTTGGTTACCCATCTAGGGCCGTCTAACGGGATACCGAAGTAGCTAGAAGACCATGCTGGCTCATAGTCGCCGTAGAGTGACTCGCCGGATAAGACTATTATGTCGTTCTTGTCGCTCCAGTACTGCGCCATGTAAGCTACGAACGTGTTGTTGTCCTTGGAGTACTTCAACGGGTCGTATACAAGCGGGCTCCAGCCAGCGTAGTTTACTCCTATGTGAGCGTAGTGGTAGAGCACCAGCCTTATCAAGTCTGGGGCTAGGTCTGTCATCGGGTCGTGGTAGTTCCCGCTTGAGTCAACCCATATAACGCAAGTGGGGCCGTGCATTATGATCGGCTTCGTTATCCCTGCGGATAGTATTTGAGTGAATAAGTCCGGCCTGTTGTCGGGCTCCACGAATGCTAGCATTCTATAGTATGCTCCCGCAATTACAGGCCAATCGCTTCCACCATAGGAGTATGTCCCATTGTAATTGCTGTACACAGCGCCCTGCTCCAGCCTCAGCTCAGAACCTATCGCATCCATCAGGTTGTTCACTATCTGGATTGTCTGGTACCCGTTCCCGTAGTCGCTGTCACCTCCAACCCACAGGGCCTTGTTACCGGTGTTAAGCCAGCTTATTATGGCGGTGATCTCATCCGCGCTGAAAGCGACGGTTGGCTGACCTATCAGCAGTATGTCGACGTTAGCCAGCTTATCGCTCGTGATCGGGTCCTTGTTCACAACCCAGTTGACAAACGTTATATTGCCCATGATATAGCTCAGGTACTTATCGGACTCGCCGTGCGCTAGGTCAACCATTACTGTGACAGTCTTGGTCTCAGCGTTGGCTAGACTCCCAGTGGTCAGCGGGTATATTATGGATAGAGAGACAACTGCTAGTACTAGGAGTAGGTGTAGTTTATTCAACATTACACCTCCGGTGATATATAATTTAAAAGGGGTGTGGCTAAAAAATGTTTTATTACTAGTTTTACCTCCTCTTAGCCATGAGAACTACAGCGAGTACGACTACAACTACTATCACTACGATTACTATCAGCCACAGCGCGCTCGATCCTGGCTGGGTTGTCGTAGTTGGCTGTGGAGTAGTTGATGTAGTGGTGGAAGTAGTTGTTGTAGTGGTTGTAATAGTGGTACTGGTGGTAGTGGTAGTTGTCTGGTAAGTGGTTGTTGTAGTGGTTGTAGTGGTTGTGAGCGTCTCTATTGGTGTAGCTGTTGGTGTCTGACCGGCTGGGTAGAACGTGATCTTGAAGGTTGTCGAGACCGTGTTGCCAGCGTTATCCCAGCCCGTGACATTAAGGTAGGCTGAGGCTGGTTGACTCCCGCTTGGGGATGGTAGGGTTAGCAGGTAGGTGAAAGTGGAGAACGGGTAGGCAAGAGTCCCGGGGCTACTGAGGGTTGGCTGTATCTGTATAGTCTTGCCGTCATAAGTGTAGGTTATAGTTATATTCTTGGGGCCCCACTCGCTGTCCTTTAAGTCCAGGTATACTGTCAGCTGTCTCCCAAGGGTGGGGACGCTTGGCACTGTGAGTTTAATACTGACAGTAGGCGGGGTGTTGTCGGCAGTGTTAGCGAGCGAGAACTCGACGCCCGAGCCGCTTGGCAGGCTTATGTTTAGAGCCACGAAAAGCCTGTCACCCACTAGGAGTTTGTCTACGACCTGGACGTTAGCGTTCCCCGAGGTTCTAAGCGTGTTGAAAATAAAGTCACCCTTCCACGGTAGTGCCCACACCACGACACCGGATAAGTTGAGGTATGTGAGGTTGTTGAATGCTTTCACAATATAGGCGTGTGGTGTCTGGTATAGTACAGCGGGTATGAAGGACATGTTGGCTTGACCATAATTGTTCACTGGCGGGTATATGCCTATTGGTAGAGAGTTCATGGCGAGGTTAGGCTTATACTTCTGCGCGAGCGCTCCAGTAATATTGCTGAACCCTATGAATGTTGGAGGGGTGATAGGGAAGGATAGTGACCCGTTATTCGTGTTCAACGCGTAGTAGTCTAATCCATCGTAGATTGCTGAACCCATGCCGAGAGTCGTGATCGTTATGAAGTATGTTGTAGTGTTGGTTCTAGTGCTCGTGTACTTCACGAACAGGTCTCTGTGAACGTGCCCGGCCAAGACATATGTCACGTTGTAGTCCTCAATCAACCTGAGGGTGTAGAAGAAGCTGGTCATGTTACCGCTCCAATAGCTGCTCACCGGCGTCCACGGGCCTCCGGACACGTAGGGTTTCAGAGTCTGGTTGTCGCTACTGCTTGTAACAAGCTCACCCTGGTAGTAAAACATCGGGTGGTGCATTAAGAGTATTTTAATTGGGATGTTAGAGTACTGTTTAAGCGTGTTTTCGAGGAAGACTATTTGATCCCAGTCAAGATAACCGGCCTCCCGGGTGTTGACCGCGATAACGAGGATCCTGCCTCCTACAACTCTATACCACTGGGTATCGCCGAGGTAGTTGATGTACTGGTCATTAGGAAAATCATGGTTACCCGGATTCCCGAATATGGGGAAGCTGTATAGGAGGGCGTACTCGAATGAGACGGCTTGCTGATACTGGGTCTCGGAGGCGGTGTCAGCTGTATCACCAGTGTCTATAACGATATCCGGGTTAAGCAACCCTGCCACCAGGTAGCCCGAGAACCTGTTCTCATCGCCTGTAATTATGTTGGGGGATCCGGCCCCGTAGTGCTGGTCTGAGACATGGACTATCCGTAGCACGTCGCCGAGCGTCTTGATGACCCACAGGCTCCTCGGCAGGTAGAGGGATTGGCTTCCGGTCAGGACGATATCGTAGACGCCTCCCTCAACATCCTGGGGGAGCTTGACCGACACTACCCCACCGTTGTTCACAGCGGTTACAGTGTAGTTGAATAGCTTGAGGGAGCTACCCACGAGCTTGACGGTCCATATATAGCCCCCGCTAACGGACGTGCCTGAGTAAGCGTCCTTCAGCTGTATATAGAACGTGTCCCCTGGGAAGGCTACAACAGGCTTATTCATCGAGACATTGGATGACGGCGTCTTCCACGGGTTGTAGACAATGCCCGGCAGTGTGGGTGCCTCGCCTGTTGCTAGCTGTACTCCTGGTAAGACTATTGCCATCGAGAATACGATTGTTAATAGGAGAGCTATTACTCTAATACTCATAGGATTCACCACGCAAGTATTATATTATTTCCCCCTGCGCATACTAATAAATATTTCGAGAGTGGTCGCAGGTGTCTAATAGGAGGAGGGGTTTCGCCCATGAAAGAGATCTAGCGATGAAGCTGTGGGACAAGGACTTCGCGGTCATGAGGGCTCCCGCGAGCGGGTCTAAGGCTAAGAGGCTCCTATATCCTGATGTAGTCGCGATCAAGAACGGGGTGATCTTCGCCTTTGAGGTTAAGACCACGAGGTCTAGGAAAAGAGACATCTATATCCCCAGGCACCAGGTCGATAAACTCGTAGAGTTCGCTAGGAGGTCTGGAGGCACGCCTTTCATCGCGGTGAAGATCATAGGTGAAGGCGAGTGGTTTTTCATACCGATTAGTGATCTGGAGGAGACGAGGAGTGGAGGGTACAAGGTGGCCTTAAGCCGGCTCGAGAAGCCCAGCTTCCTTAAACTGGACAATCTTTTAACGCTTGCCCTAGGCGTGAGGCCGTTGAGTGAGTACTTGAAGAAGTAGACTACTCTATTCTAACCCTTATGTTGACCTTATATTTCTCCATGAGCCTCTTTATCTTCCTCATAGACTTCACGTATTTGTTAGCCGAGTCCCTCGGTATGGATATTACTATCCCCTCATCGCTCTCCTCTATTCTAGCCCCTGGGAAGAGCTTTTCGAGCTGGGTGTAAAGCTTGTCTCCGCCTGTTTTCCCGAACTTTAGCTTCCTGACTGGTACTACAACGGTCTGCTCGCCGAAGGTGTATATCTCGTACTCTAACTCGTCTGTCATGAAATCCCTCACCTCCACTACAGGCCTCGATAACTCGGCTTCCCGGAGTCCCGTTGGGAGTTTCACCGTCATTCTTACATCGTAGACCTTGTCTACAAACCCATTCCTGATGAAGATCACTGTGTCCACGAGGGATGGTATCATGCCCAGCTCCACTCTACCTATAAACCTCTGGATAGCGTCGATCGGGCTTGTCGCGTGGACTACACCTATCATACCTATACCCGCCAGCCTGAGGTCAGCGTACAGCTTGAAGTCCTCATCCGTCCTCATCTCGTCGAACACCGTGTAGTCGGGCCTAGACAACAGTAGGATGTCGTGGAGCTCTTCCGGATCCGCATATGTCTTGCTATACTGCGTGATATCCATGGGCAGGATCATATCCCTGGGGCTTTCAATAGTCTTGACGATTTTACCCCTCCTAGAATAGTACTCCGCCAACGCCTGCGCGAAGGTTGTTTTACCCATGCCGGGTGCCCCCGCTATGAGGATGCCCTCGGCCCTCTCGTTAAGCCTGTTGATCAACTTGGCCGGCAGGTTATAATCCTCTAGCTTAAGCCTCTTCAAAGGCTTCACGATAGTTAGCTCCCATCCATCGCTCATTGGAGGCCTCGTTATGACGATCCTGTAGACACCCAGCTGGATTATGGATGAGCCAGGCCTGTCTATCTCTATAAAGCTGTCTTCTCGCCTCCTCGCCTCCTCCACGATCTCGTTGGCCATCTCCTCGATCTCCCTCCTCGTGAAGACAGCGTTACCGATCTTAACATACCTCCAATCACCCGGCCTCCCCTTCTTCGCCACAGGCTGAGTGTTCTCCTTTATGTGGATGCTCATAGTGTCCTCATCAAAGAACCTCTCAAAGGATAACATTCCTCTACCCTCCTGCTCGTAGAACAACACCTCCAACCCCATGGCCTCAGCAATCATCTTCTGAACTCTGCTCCCTGTCACAATGAGGCCTCCGACCTGGCTCGCGTAGTCTCTCACAACCATGTTGAGGGTGCTCTCATCCACCTCCCCCCTGAAGTGTATTGAGTCGCCGCCAGCATACTCCAGCCCAACCAAGCCCTTCTCGCTCAGCGCCCTCAACTTCTTCAACTCCTCCAACCCTGCGTAGCCGACTGCTTGACCTCTTAGAGCAGCCTGCTCTAGATAGGCCAGTATCTCCTTCCTTATCACAATCCTACCCTTGATCACCCCGTCTTCAACAAGCTTTGAGACGAGCCCTTGAACAATCGCCGTCAAATCAGGTACAGCCATAACCTCGCCTGCTAGTCTTACACCCACTACTAATCCACCGATACAACCCTAGCTATTGGTAACCAGGTTTTAAAACACGAGTCCTTAAACTTAGATTGGTGTGGCAAGATGCGTAGGCCTCTCAAACTTCTCCTAATAGTCCTCTTAGTAAGCCTACTCCTATCGAATACTCCCCTCGGAAACTCAGAGACAACTCCGCTCCAGCAACTGACCTTAAAGCCAATACCAGTCAACCTTCCCTACTACATAGTCGCCTTCTGGGGCGACGACAGGCCTTCAGCGACCAGTGGGCCCGCCTCAGTAGTGTTCCCAAGCGTCTTCGTGGACATCTTGAACGAGATCAGCTCCATCTACCCTCAGGCCACCGTAGGCGGGGGAGACTTCGTGTCCTTCGGCACCCTAGACCAGTACAAGGCGTTCTACGGGTTGCTCGCCCAGTCTAGGATCGAGAATTTCATACCTGTTATAGGAAACCATGATGTAGCATACGGGTCGGAGTCGTGGGGCTACTATACCACTTACATAGGGAACACTACAACCCTGTTCGACAATATCACTGGCTGGAGGCTCGTCGCGTTGAACGATGAGGGCTCTATAGATGATTTAAACCAGGGCTTGACCATAGCCTCCTCGAACCTCGGGAATAGATCGTTGATACTTTCATTCCACAGGCCGCTCTACCCTGATGTAGCACACAACATGCAGACCGAGCTACCTGGTAAGGCGTCCCTCATCCTGAACTTTATATCAAATCTCATTACTCCCCCACGGATAGTCCTGCAAAGCCACTGGCACGGGTACGCTGAGAACATAACGGCGAACACGGCGTGGATTATATCAGGAGGGGCGGGGGCACCCTTATACCAGTGTCCTTCACCTACTACAACCTTCTGCCTCACAACCTATAACTATGTTATTCTAGTCCTCTACCCCAACGGCGACTTCACCCTAATACCGCTGAGAGCTGGGCCGGGCGTTGGAAACCTGAGCGTCAAGGTGGTAGACTCGACATTCCTGGTTTACAACAATAAGGTGAACGTGTACGGGAACTACACTGATGTACCCGTGAGATTGGCGTGGAGGGGGAGCGGGTTCAGCGTTTATCTCGTGGGGTTCGCGAGAGCTAACTCCACCTCATACGCTTCATTAGATCCGGGCAGTCGGATTATTGAGACAAACCTCTCAAACGCCTATGTATACATACAGTACTCGGACAACCCGTTAAAAGCCACGGTAATACCCGTTGTAAACGGGGTCGCAGACCTCTCAAGCCTAGGGAACTTTTCCGTGGAAGCTGAGGCGCCGCCCACCGTGGTGCAACAGATCCCGACAACAACCACACCTCCTCAGACAACTACTACGAGAGCCACGACTACTACCGCGTCTCGGACAACGCTTCCAGCGACTACTACAACCACCTCGGCTTCACCGACGACCCCAGCCACAACCACCTCTACTACAACCCTGACGACTCAGTCGACCACGAGTACTACAACTAGCATGCAACAGCCTACTGGAGCAGGCCTTAGCCTTGGGATAGTTGGAGCGATCGTGGCTATAGTTGTAATCGTAGTAGCTCTCGCTATAATGTTGATTAGGAAGCGTTAGAAAACATATTTTTTACTAGCCTTCTCCAGGAACATATCGGCTATCTCCTTGAATGAAGGCCCCTCTAAGATCTTTACCCTGAAGGAGACGTGGAATGCAGGTTTATTCAATTTGATCAACTCGGTGATATCGCTCGGGGTCGCGAGGAGAACTGCGTCGGCTGGGAGAGCGTTAAGAGTCTCCTCTAGATCTCTCAACTGCTCCTGGTTATAGCCCATGCTAGGTATCACAGGGCCTATCCCCTTGAACTCCTCATAGACTCTTTTAATAGATCCCTTCGCGTAGTCCCTGGGGTCGACGACCTCGAGGCCGTATTTCCTTGCCGCCACATAGCCAGCGCCGTAGCTGGCCCCACCATGTGTGACTGTGGGGGCGTCTTCGACCACGACTACTCTTTTAACGCCCTTCGGCTCGCCTTCCTCAATGAATACCTCGCTTACAGCTATGCTTACACCCGCCTTGGGGTTCAGCTTCTTTATTTTGTCGACGAGGCCCTCTAAGACGGGCCTGCTCGCTTGATCAGCCTTGTTCACGATTACGTGGTCTGCGGCAAGCAGGTTGACCATGCCTGGGAAAGCCGATGTCTCCAGCCCCGGCCTCATAGCGTCTGCCACCGTTATATAGAAGTCCGGCTTGTAGAATGGGAAGTCGTTGTTCCCTCCATCCCATAGTATAACGTCGCTTGATTTCTCGGCTTCCCTGAGAATCCTACCGTAGTCGACGCCCGCGAACACTGTGAAGCCTTTCTTAACGTAGTGCTCGTACTCCTCCCTCTCCTCGATTGTCAAACCGTATTTATCTAGATCCTCAGGTTTCTCAAACCTCTGAACAGGATAAAAGACATCGCCGTAGGGCATTGGATGCCTTACGATACCGACTCTTAGGCCGCGAGACCTGAGTTCCAAAGCGATCTCACGTGACACACTGCTCTTCCCTACGCCTGTTTTAACTCCTGTAACAGCTATCACGGGTCTGATGCTCTCGAGCATGGTGTCCTTGAAGCCCAGTATCCTGAAGCTCGCACCAGTCTTCAAAACTCTCGAGACCACTTCGCCCAGCTCCTGGAAGGTGAGGTCGCTGTAGGATAAAACCACCTCGTCGAAGCCCGGGTTCTCAGCCAGCCTCTCCAGGTAGCCTAGGCCTAGAATGGGTATCCCGTTTGGATATAAGCCGCCAGCTAGCTCAGGAGGATAGACCCTTGTGCTCAGCCCTTTGATCTGTGTTTGGAGGAAGGCTACAACCCTGTACTCAGGGTTGTCCCGGAAGTAGACGTTGAAGTTGTGGAAGTCTCTCCCAGAGGCACCGAGTATTATGACTCTCTTAGCCATGCGGATACCCATGTTGAGAAATAGATAGGATAAATAAAAAATCTTCGTGAGAAAAAGGGATCTAGAGGTTCAGCTTCTTCATTATAGCGTCTAGCTTCTCCAGCATGATCTTTCTCTCAATGCTGGCTACAAGCCTCCTAGTCGACACAACCACGTCGGGGTTGACGCTAATGCTGTCTATGCCCAGCCTCACCAGGAACTCCGTGAACTCTGGGTAGACGCTTGGAGCCTGGCCGCAGATGCTCACGGTGGCGCCTTTGCTGTGAGCCTTCTCTATCAGGATCCTAATAGCCTCTTTGACAGCAGGATCCCTCTCGTCGAAGTAGCCCATGTTCGCGAGTATGTCGCTGTCCCTGTCCGCACCCAGGACTAGCTGTGTCAGGTCGTTGCTACCTATGCTGAACCCGTCTACATACTCCGCGAACTTGTCGGCTAGGAATACTATACTGGGAACCTCGGCCATCGCCCAGACTTTGAAGTCCTTGCTCCTCTTAAGGCCCTCCTCCTCCATGAGCTTCAACGCCTGCTGGATCTCCCATGTCGTCCTGACGAATGGGAACATCACCCACACATTGGTTAGCCCCATCTCCTCTCTCACTTTCCTTATAGCTCTAACCTCCAGCCTGAAGGCAGGCTGGTACTTGGGGTTAATGTACCTGCTTACCCCTCTCCACCCGATCATTGGGTTCCTTTCCTCGCCCTCGAACTCCTCGCCTCCCTTTAACCCCCTGTACTCGTTGGTTCTGAAGTCGCTGAACCTGACTACTATCGGCCTCGGGTATATAGCTCTCGCGACCTTGGCTATACCCTCTGCTAATCTATTGACCAGCAGATCCTCTTTCTTCTCCTTTATTAGATACAGCGGGTGGTAGCCAACCCAGTCGGTGAAGATGAACTCGATCCTCATCAAGCCGATGCCGTCGAAGGGTAGATCCTTGTACTTGTCTATAGCGTCCGGCTCGCCTAGGTTCATGTAGATCTTCGTCGCTGTGACAGGGTATAATGGTAGCAACTCCTCCCTACTTATACCCACCGAGACAACAGCTTGAGCCGGGGCCTGTGCCGGGGCTACTGCTGGTTTACCCACTAATTCCTCCACGATGCCCTCGTACACTACACCACTGCTGGCGTCAACAGTTATGTCAGCGCCGCTGGGTATAACTTTGGTAGCCTCCCTAGTGCCCACCACGACGGGTATCCCGAGTTCCCTCCCAACGATCGCCGCGTGGCTGGTCATGCCGCCCTCGTCTGTCACGATCGCCGCGGCCTTCTTCATTAGTGGAACCCAGTCTGGATCCGTCATCTTGGTTATGAGGATATCGCCTTGCGCAAACTCCTCAGCCTCCTTGCTCTTCGGGCTGAATATTATCCTAGCCTTGCCCGCACCCACACCAGGACTCGCGGGCAGTCCCTTAACCAGCACCTTCGCCTCTGAAAGCCTGACAGTCTTCCTCGCCTCAGCGGCGGCAACCTTCTTCTCCTTTGCCCTACCCATGCTCCAGTAGGTCTCCGGCCTGGCCTGCGTGATGAACACGTTGCTGGGGAAGGGCAGGTCTAGGTCTATCGCCCACTCTATGTCCATGTGCCTGCCGTAGTGCTTCTGGATCAAGATGGCGAGCTCTGCCAGCTTCTTAACCTCCTCCTCGGTCATAGCCTGCTTGTCTGGGTGAGCTATCTTGGCGAGCGGGACGTCAGCCTCATTACCCTCATCGTCCACCCACTTACCCTTAGACTCATCCCACTTGTACTCTACATTCCTCCCTTTTGCCGGGTTGAAGGTGATGAACGATACCTTCTTGTTGATCCTCTTTTCTACAATGCTTAGAGTTGATTTCTCCACTACAAACTCGTCTGGAGTGACCTTCCCACCTACAACCGACTCGCCTAGACCCCAGCTACCCTCGATGACAACCACATCCTCGTCTCCTTTAACAGGGTGGAGTGTGAACATCACGCCGGCGACCTTGCTGTTCACCATCTTCTGCACTGTGACGCCCATCAGCGTCTTCTCATGGGGTATCCCCTGTGCTACACGGTAGAAAACTGCTCTAGCCGTGAAGAGGCTTGCCCAACACCTCTTAACATGCTGGACAACGCTGTCCTCACCGTAAACGTTAAGATACGTCTCCTGCTGGCCTGCGAAGCTTGCCTCAGGTATATCCTCCGCCGTAGCACTGCTCCTGACAGCTACCCTCAGCTCCGATGGCTTCATCCCAAGCCTCTTCGCGAGCTCCCTGTAGTACTTCTTAATCTCTTCTTCAACCTCCGGCGGCATAGGTTGCTCGAGTATCATCTGCCTTACTTTCGCAGTCGTCTCCTCGAGCTCCTTCGTGTTGTTTACGTCGAGCTTGTTGAGCATCGGGTAGATCTTCTCTGCCAACCCCGTTTTGTCTAGGAAGTACTTGAACGCATAGGAGGTGACAGCAAAACCCGGCGGTATTGGTATCCCTGCCGATATCATTTCGCCAAGGTTAGCATTCTTGCCTCCAACCAAAGGTACGTCTTCTTTCCTTAGTTCTTCTAGCCATAAGACGAATCTCTCCTCCTTGGGTTTACTCATATGGGGGAACCTCCTCAATCCACCTGTTCGATTTCATTACTACACCTACCAAGGTTTTTAATGCTTTTCTTTACCTGCGGAAGGAAGTAAGTCCACAAAAGTATTTTTCCTAAGTATAAGGATGAAGGAACGGCCACATTTACATAAGCGCGTCCATAAATAAAAGAATAAATAGTTTACTTCCTTTTCAGCTTGCTTCTCGCTAGGCTCCAGTAGGTCCAGGCCCTCCTCTTCACCTCTTCAACACGGCTCTCAGGACTCTTCTCCACAACCCTCCTGGCCCTGAAGACCTTGTTGAAGTCTGGTTTGACGAGGCTGACGACGGCTGTTGCTAGGGCTTGCGCGGCGAGCTCCTCCTCGATTTTCTTCTTCAACACGTCCATATTTTCCTCCACAAACCTCGTGGTATGCGTGGAGTTCTTGAATTCCTCAGACGCCAACACTGCTTTTATGAAAGGAATGTTTGTTTGAATACCCTCGATCACATACTCGTCCAGGGCTCTCCGAAGCCTCTTCAAAGCCTCATCCCTATCCCGGCCGTATACTATCACCTTAGAGATCAAGGGGTTGTAATCGATTGATACGTAAGAGCCCGCGGCAACACCCGAGTCGACTCTAACCCCGGGGCCAGAGGGCTCTATTAACCTGGTTATATGGCCCGGCGACCCAGAGAAGTCGAGGGGGTTAACCGCTTGAATCCTAGCCTCTATGGAGTGCCCTCTCAAACCTATATCATCCTGCCTCAACCCTAGCGCTCTCTCGAAAGCGACCTCAACCTGCATCTTAACGATATCTATCCCCGTAACCATCTCTGTCACCGGGTGCTCAACCTGGATCCTAGCGTTCACCTCCATGAGGTAGAATCTCCGCTTCTTCACATCGAATATGAATTCAACGGTGCCCGCGTTATCATAGCCTAGAGCCTTCATCAACTCAACTGCAGTGTTCGCGATCTCCCTCCTCTCATCGGGAGATATCGATAGTGATGGAGCCTCCTCAATGATCTTCTGGTATCTGAACTGAATAGAGCACTCTCTCTCATACAAGTGGATCACTCTCTCGCCGTCTCCGATGACCTGGATCTCTATGTGCTTGCTCTTATCCAAGTATGGTTCAACGTAAACCCTTGTGTCTTTGAAGGCCTTCCCAACCTCCATCAACGAGGTCTCAAGGTTGCTTTCAATCTCAGAGCCGTTGTGAATCACCCTCATGCCAATACCCCCTCCCCCGCCGGCCGCCTTCAGCACCACAGGGTAGCCGTGCTCCCTCGCGAACTCCTCTATATCCCTCGCATCCCGTACAAGGGTGTAGGGTAGTGTTGGTAGCCCTAGTTTCACAGCCGTCTCCTTCAACCCAAGTTTATCCCCTGCTCTGTCGATCGCCTCTGGTGAAGGCCCTACCCACGTCAACCCCTTGTTAATCACCCTCCTAGCGAACTCGCTGTTCTCGCTTAGGAAGCCGTAGCCGGGGTGGATCGCGTCTGCCCCCAAGTGTATAGCGGCCTCAATTATCTCATCTATATCGAGGTAGCTTGAAACCTCTGCATCCTCATGGACGAAACGCCTGTGGAGGCTGTTCCCATCTATTGAAGTATAGATTCCCAGAGGAGTGTGGCCCATCTCGATTATACTCCTAGCTATCCTGACAGCTATCTCGCCGCGGTTGGCGATCAGTATCCTCATCGGCATAAACCACTCCTCTTCAAGTTGAGAAAACGTGTTGGGGGTAAAAACCATGTACCGAAGTTCAGATCATTTATATGACTCCAACCTGCGGACAATGTCGACGTAGACTTCCGCCATCTTCACTAGGTCGCTTACTTTAACGAATTCGTTGACCTTGTGGGCCAACCCGACCTCCCCAGGCCCGTAGGCAACGGCCTCTACACCCCTCCTAGCGTAGTACCTTAGGTCTAGCCCGCCCACACAGATAGTCTTGCTCGGTCTCTGGCCTAGCACGCTCGCCGAAGACTCCTCCACGGCTTTAACAATTAGGGCTTCCGGGTTTGTTAAGGCTGGGTCGGACTTCTCCATGACCTCCAACTCGGCTGTAACCCCGAGCCTGCTTGAAGCCTCCTTGAGGAATCCCCTCAGCTCCTCCACCACGTCGTCGGCCCTCTCCTCTATTATCAACCTCCTATCAATACTGAAGCCTACGACGCCTGGAACAATGTTGATTGAGCCCGGGGCCAGGAGCCTGCCCCCGAGTGTTAGCGTCGGCGTCGAGGCCTCCTCCATCTCATACTTGAAACTACTCCTCTTCCCAGCTAGTCTAGCCTTGTACTCCTCCATGAAGGCCTTGGCTAGGTACACCATCCTCTCGAAGGCGTTATCCCCGAGCCATGGCGTCGAGCCGTGCGCCTGCCTACCGTAGACTTTAACCATCGCCCAAACACCCCCTCTGTGGCCAATATAGATGTTGTTGATGCCGCTGGGCTCGGCTATCAGGGCCCAGTCGGGTCTACTGCCCAGCACATCCACCAAGTAGCCGGTTCCGGTTAAACCACCTATCTCCTCGTCGGGTACGAGAGCCGCCTCCACCACTATCTCTGGCTCCCTAGTTGAGGCAAGGTAAGCCAAAGCGCCTACGACCGATGCTATCCCGCCCTTCATATCCGTCGACCCCCTCCCGTAGACTCGCCCCTCTCTAACAACAGGCTTGAAGGGAGGTGTCTCCCAGCCCTCCCCGGGTGCGACAACGTCGTAGTGGCCGTTGAACTGAAGGTTTTTCTCCCCGCTCCCAATCCTCGCCAGCAGGATGTACCTTGGTTTATCCGGGTTATACTCTCTGGGAATGGTCTTCCTAACGTACTCGTCGTCCACCCTGTGGACTGTAACGTGTGCCCCGTGACTACTTAAAACCTCCTTGTAGAAATCCACTATCTCCTCGTAGCTCTCCCCTAGCACGGTCGGGTATTCAATACTCTTGACAAGGGTTTTCAGAATTAGGTCTTCGACCCACGAGGGTAGAGGGCTCGTGTGAAACCACCTTTCATCTGTGAGGAAAACTTTTTGAGGGAAAAAACGTTTACTCGACCTTTACAACATGTATTATTTGGACCGGGCATGCCGCGGCGGCGTCTTCAACACAGCTCTTCAAGTCCTCGGGCACTATGCCTACAGCGTTATTGGATTTGTCTACACGGTATTTCTCAACTATCTGCGACTTGTTGTCCTCGGGGCTCATCTCGAATACGTCGGGGCAGATCGATACACAAACCATGTCTGATATACAGTTTTCTCTAGGGCTTATCTCAACCTTGTACTTAGCCATTACCCGACACCATGTTGATTTAGACGGGTAGGAAATAAAAATGTTATCTAGCAGTGTTTTCAGCTATGCGGGGCCTTCAACACTAGTCACAGCCCAGGATTCCTCATCATCAGAGTTTAATTAAATGAAAGACGCTGGTTTTTAACCATTAGCAACCTTGGAACCCGGGTTCCCGCCGAGTCTCTCCGAAATCAGAGACGCGAGCTCGAACGCCTCCCCGAAAACCCATTCCAGATCCCTACTGCCCTTTGCAAGCAATTTTCTGACACGGTAGTCAACGCTAACCTGGCTGGGGCCGATTATGATCGTCAGCTCGTTCCTCCCGGTTTTATGCCGTGCGAACAGCACTCTATCTTCCAACACCCTCCACTGATACCATTTTTCCTCGAGGAACCGATATAAGGCTGATAACACCTCTTCTCCGAGAGTGCTTTCGGCACCGCGCTCTGCGGGCTTGATCGTGCATCTATGTCTGTCATAGCCGAGAGTCCTGCAGACCACGCTGACACCACCAACCCCACCCTCCTTAGTGTCGGGTTGTCTCCTCGTCAAGTGATAGCCGTAGTAGAGGCCCGGGCCGGCTATAAGTGTGGTAAATCCTACTGCGGATACAATGTTTTGTACCACGCTATACTTATACCCGACCACGCTCACGTTGACAAGGCTAAGCCCTCCTTGGCCTCGGATACTGATGTTGTACAACCCGCTTGGGCCATTGAAGAATATTGTGAACGATGCAACATCGTAGAACACATCCGTGTAGTTGTATTCACTGCCTGAAATTGCAATAGAGCCGTTTGATAGTGCTGGTAGAGTAACCGTTATCTGGTCTCCACTGTCAAGCCACGTCTCCACACTCGCTGAAGACTGGCCTCCGAGATTAAGAGTGTGCTGTTTTTTCAAGCCTAGCTCCCTGGGTAGAGTAAAGGAGCCCACTATCAAGGAGACTCCTAAGACAGCTAGGATCAGCGATATTAAAGCTATCTTGCTCAACCATGAAACACCTAGCTCTAAATGTGGAATAGAGGAGGTTTAAAGGGTTAAAGAAGCAAGATAAGAGAAAAAGGTTGGGTTTAGACTGTCCTCTCCTCCCTGAAGTATATTCTCCCCAGGCTTTTAGGTGACGCCAACAGCCGTCTCAACGGTGTCGCCATGTAGATCGTCATGGATATTATAGCGACAATGAACGGCAGAGAGTACGAGAGCTCCCTCGATATACCGTACCATGCTACTAGCTGGAGGCTCGAGTGGACTAGTATTGAGAATATGAACGATGTCAGCAACACCACTAACGGGTGTCTACCACCGCTTAAAGCAATCGAGAACGCCAGCCACCCATACCCGCTCAATATCACAGCCCTCTCATCCCACAACCTCACATAGAAGTTCATGTACGCTGCTCCACCAAGGCCTATCATCGTGAACCCGACCGCAGCTGCTACAAGCCTCGACGCGAGGACGTTCACTCCCAACGCCTCAGCAGCCGCCGGATCCTCGCCGGAGGCTTTAATTGATACCCCGATCTTTGTTTTCTCAATGAACCAATACGCGAATACCGAGAGGGCTACCATTATCAGGTAACCTGCTATCCTCTCCTTGAGGGACAATGAGATCCCGGGTGAGAAGTTCGACATCGTGGCTTGAACTATCCTAGGCCCATAGCCTATCACGCTTGAGAGACCGTACATCAGGAACATCAAGGACAACCCTACAGCACCATGGCTGACCGGGAATTTCGTCAGCACGAACGCCATGAACAGCCCGAAGAAGGCTACTACCACAGCTGATAGGAGGAATGACTTCAATAGGTCGTTGCCGTAGTACACATCAGCGAAGAACGCGAGGGTAGCCGAGAGGGCGAACATTCCGTCTATCGCGAGGTTCAAAATGCCGCTCTTCTCAACTATGGAGTGGCCTAGAGCCATGAGGTAGAATGCTACGAACAGCCCTGCAGACGATATCATTATGTCCAGGAAACCTGTAAAAGCTGCATCCATGTCTCTCACCACACTATCCTTATCTCGTACTCGGATATCGTTATTAGGAGAGCGTAGGTTAAGAGTACGCTCCCGATGAAGACGTTTGTGACCCCCGCTGTTACACCTGCTTGCTGAGTCCCCTTTATCGCCATGAGAGTGAACCCCGCGTTGTATAGGCTACTGACCACGTATGCTGCTATAGGGACAGCGAACAACTCCAGCATTGAGAGCCATGTTACAAGTATCCCTAGGTAGCCGAACCCTGAGGTACTTGTCTCCACAGGTATCCTTATACTCGGTGTTACACCAGACAGGTAGACGACGCCTGCGACCCCGATGAAGCCGCCCGACAAAGCTAGAGCTAGAGCAGCCGTCAACGGGACACTATACCCAGCACTCCTCAACAGGTTAACATTGCTGCCGTGTATCTTTATAGTTAGCCCTAGCCTAGTGAAGTCTAGGATCAACCATATTAGGACTCCGATTACAATTGTTACTAAAATCATCTCCACTGAGACTGTAGTCCCGGGGATGATCGAGTATTGAAGGGTTTGCGGTAGGGAGCGAGTCTTAGCGTACCCATAGATGTCTCTCCACGGTCTACCAGGGAGCATGACAAGCCAGTCTATTAGGTAATACGCAACGTAGTTCATCATCAGCGTCAACGGGACCTCGTCTACCCCCACGTACCCCCTTAGGATCCCAGCGAGGAACCCCCAGGCGAACCCTGCTATGAACCCTGTTGCCAGGACAATAAGCTTCGACACCAACGGTGCTTGAGATACTATTATTGGAGTCGTGAACACCAGCCACACGATCGTCCAAGCCGCCATCCAGAACTGGCCTTCCCCGCCGATATTGTATATTCCGCCCTTAAAGCTCATTGCGAGTGAGAACCCTACTATGGTTAATATCAGGAAGATATTGGCGATCACGTTCGGCTGTGAGAGGCCTATCCAAATAGAGACCAGGACGTCCATTGGCTGAACCATATAGCCTGTTAGGAAGAATAATATCACAATGCTTACGCCGATGCCGATCAACAGGGCTAGTATCGGGACAATAAAGTAGGGGACTGGCTTGACCCTTCTCACGACAACTATGCTTACCACTACTACATCACCATTAGCTTCTCTACTTCCTCTCTACTAGCAGACTTTGCGTCAAATAAACCTACAATCTTGCCCTCGTTTATAACAGCTATCCTATCGCTAACCTGGAATATCTCGTCAAGATCCTCGCTGATCAGTAGGACCCCGATCTTATCCTTCACAACCTTCTCCTTGATCATCCTCCTAACCTTAATGCTCGTGACCTCGTCCAAGCCCCTTGTCGGGTTATAGGCCACTAAAGCGTTTTTCGTTAGGTCAAGCTCCCTCGCAACAAGGCTCTTCATCAAATTGCCTCCACTCAAATACTTCAACGGGGTCTTAGGGCTCGGGGTCACAATGGTGAGAACCTCTATGAACTCTCTCGCCAGCTTTGTCAACCTCCCCCACTTGATGAACGGGCCTGTATAACCCGGCATAACAGCGATGTTCTCCCTTAGACCGTAGTCTATTGAGACCCCGTGGGATAGGGGTTGGTCTGGTATGTAGCCAACGCCTATTTCTCTCAGTGTTTTGGTCGCAGGCTTCACGTAACTTCTGCCGTTAGCGTACACTATGATGGAGCCTCTTTCAACGCTCCTCAAGCCCATCAACGCCTGTGCTAGCTCAACCTGCCCGTTCCCGACAATACCGGCGAGTCCGAGAACCTCGCCTCTTTTCACCTCTAGCGAGATCCCTCTAAGGGCGTAGGTTCCGAAGTCGTTTTTCACCCAGAGGTCTCTTACCTCGAGAACTGTTTCACCTGGCACGCCATCCATCAGTCTTTCCAGCGTTATTTCTTTTGCTCTCTCAGCAAACATCATTTCCCTTACAGCATCATAATTCGTCTCCGAAGTCTTCACGGTTCCAATGTGTTTACCTCTTCTGAGGACAGTGATCATGTCCGAAACCTCGAATGCCTCAGGTATCTTGTGGGTTATCAGTATCGCGAGACCGCCCTTCGACTTGAATTCAAGCAAATAGCGGTAAAACTTCCGGCGTTCTTCTAGTGGTAGATATGTTAAAGCTTCATCTAATATTATGACCTTCGACCCCAGCATGAGGGCTCTGGCGATCTCGACAAGCTGTCTCTGGGTGTAGGTCAGCTTCCAGACATCCTCTTCGGGGTCTACCTTAATACCTATCTTATCCATTATCTCCTCGAACAATTTCAGCACACTCTTAGGAGAGGCGAATACGCCGAGTTGCTTTAACCCCAGCATCAAGTTCTCTGCGACAGTCAACCTTTCTATTAGAACAGGGCTCTGGGAGACCATGGAGATACCTAGGCTCAGGGCTTTTATCGGGTTGTCTATAGTCACTTTCTTGCCCTTGTAGTAAATGGCACCCTCGTCGGGCGTGTAGATGCCAGACAATATTTTGACTAGAGTCGACTTCCCTGAACCATTCTCGCCCAGGATGGCGTGAATAGTGCCCTCGTAGAATTCTACGGTAACATTCTCGAGCGCGACAGCTCCTGGGAACCTCTTGACTATGTTATCCACTTTTATAATAGGGGTTTTAGGAGAGGGGTTAGAGGAAAAAATTCTTTGACTAGACTTCTCCACTCCTTGCACCTCCCTCAACTGCTATGCTACTACCTAGATTGCTCCTACTCTATGTACGACGGGGTATAAATAGTACTGCATTGACCATAAGTCGTCGTGGCCTAGTCTAACGCCAGCTGGCACTGTTATTATCTGGCTCGGGTTGGATATGTTCCAGAAGCTCAGCGGACCAGTGAACGGGTCGAAGACTGGGGCTATATTCCATGACCAGTTTGTAGCCGGCTCAGATACACCTGGCTTAGCTGGCGGTATCTTGAGGCCTACGACAGTCTCGTAGACGTGTGTGTTCGCCTGCTCCTGTATGTTCTCCAGCAACGGGGCCTCCCTGAACTCCTCCATCCTTAGCATGAATAAGTCGTAGACGCTCATCTTCATCCCGGTAACTTTATCGGTCACAGTGATGCTCTTCAACTGGTCAATGAACTTGGGGTTGATGTACATTACTGTACCATTCGGGTAGATGTAGGCACCCGCATCCACGGAGCCTGAGTTCATTAGATACCAGTAGTCCACGTTCTGCAGGTTGTATGGGGTGTAGATCCCAGCCTTAATCTTAGCTAGGATATCCGCGTATATGACCTCCCAGTGAACTATCTGGCCTGACACCACGACGTCTGTGCCATATGTGTATCCCGGCGAGTAGTGGCTGAACACGTATAGTTGCTTACCAGTACTCTTGTAGAGCTCCTCGACCGTCTCGATCACCGTAGGCGTGTCCTCAGTGAAGGCGAATGTGTCGACATTGTATGTCTGGAATAGTGTTTGCACAGCCTGCTTAGCCTTGTCCGGTGCAACCCAGCCTCCTATCGCGATAACATGAACGGTGATGTTCTTTCCTAGTTGCTGGGCAACCTCCTGGGCTCCTATGGCAAAAGCGTTTAAGTGCCTAACAACCTCGGGGATTTCAACTGCGGCGACATACCCTATCTGGCCAGTCTTGGTTAGAGCGCCGGCTAGCAAGCCGTCGAGGTAGTAGGCCTGGTATAAGTCAGCGAAGTATGTGCCCACGTTGGGCGCCCTCATGTAGCCAGAGCAGTGGAAGAATAGGACGTTCGGGTACTTCTGAGCTGATTTAATAGTGTTCTCCATGAAGTCGAAGCTCGTGGTAAATATCACGTTGTAGCCCTGCGACACGAGGTTATCTATAACCGAGGGGATCTGGTCGGCTGTAACGCTCTCAACGTAAGTGGTCTGCAACCAGTCTTTGTACAGCTCTTGGACAACCCTCCTACCAACATCGTGGGCGTACGTCCAGCCGAAGTCTCCTATAGGCCCAACATACACCCAAGCCGCTTTAATAGTCTGAGGCGGGGTCCAGGCCTGGCCGCCACCGGGGACTGTAGTCGTCACCGTTATAGTACCTGCGCCACCAGTTGGCGGAGCCGTGCCCGTTCCAGCTTGGGGGCTAGTGGCACCGCCTCTAGTTGTCGGGGCCATGCTCATTCCAGCATAGAAGGCGGCTACACCCACTATGATTATCAGTATTATAAAGATCGTTGACAGTAATTTAGGACTCATATTGTTCCACCGTCTCGTTATAATATTTCTCGATGAGGGAGATATATAAAGCTAACGTATTTAAGAAGAAGTAAAAGGATTTGGATTCACAGTTATCTTTTTGAAACTTCTTACATGTACCATATTTACATGTAGAATCTTACGATATAGGCGTATATGCCCTTAGCGATCATGTCGACTGCTACGCTAGCGATAATAATAGACATAAACCTACCTAGAGCTCTCACAGTGCTGCGT
>Ga0080004_1080489_pt1 | contig 59446 bp, 43 predicted proteins | sample WasSprMetagenome_FD_69207 | JGI IMG/M metagenome (GOLD analysis project Ga0080004, IMG submission 69207) | Sulfidic aquatic microbial communities from Washburn Spring, Yellowstone National Park, USA - WS (SPADES assembly) (version 2) | ecosystem: Environmental > Aquatic > Thermal springs > Hot...
CGATGGCGGCGTGTCAGCAGTCATTGATATCAAACTGTAAGAGGGAAAGCCATGCGGGGGCGTGTAGCGGTTGCAATTGCGTTAGTGGCATTGGGGCTTGCTTATCCAGAGCCGATTGAAGATGCTATTTTAGCGACCATACGCATCATCGCTGGTGGTCGCTCATCGACTGCTTTCATCGTTTCAGCCGAAGAGAATGCCGAAAGTGGTAAATATCTCCTCGTTACTGCCTCCCACGCATTTCAAAAAGACGAAAAGATTTGTAAGCTTGTTTTGCGCATCCCCGATGAGAAGGGCGAAATCACACGCAAAGAGGTTGAGGTGAACCTCCAAACCGAAGACGGTAAGTCAATCATTCAAAGGCATCCCAAAGTGGACATAGCAATTCTTCCAGTAGAATTGCCTAAAAATGCTATATTCAAGGCATTCTCCCAGAGCCAAATAGCTGGGAAAGAGTTCGTTGAACAGAAAAAGGTTTACAGAGGGCAAGATGTGTATATTCCTTGCTTTCCAGTGGGCATTGAATCAAACAGGCTTGGATGGTGCATCCTGCGCAAGGGTGTGGTAGCTTCATTCCCACTGTCACCCATCGAAAAATTCAGCATCTTTTCATAGATTACTCAACTTTTGGCGGGGATAGCGGTGCACCAGTCGTGATCATAGATGACGGCAAACCAGTGGTCATTGGTGTCGTTATCGGTATGATGCGTCAAACTGATGTCGTCAAAATACCGTTTGAGGAGAGGGTCGTTCACACACCAATAGGTCTTGCGATGGCAGTGCATTCTGCTTTCGTCAAGGAAATGCTAAGGGAGAGGTGAGCTGTGATGACATTCCAAAAGAAAGTGGTCGTAGCATCAACTTTTATCGGTGTTATCGCCTTATGCATGGTAAGCCTCAAGCTTCAAAACAGGGTTACCGCACAGGTGAAACCCACCCCTCAGCTTTTGCCAATGTATCTTGGGACTGTTGGCTTGTTAATGACTTTCGGAGTGAGCGACAAAGAGCCAACAGTTTGGAGTGGTCGAATCTCGCTAAGCGAAGGGAAAATTGTGAGCATAACTGGGGTCAATATCAGACCGAAGGACTGGATTGAGGGCGATCAGTTCTCAATAGGTTCAAGGTTCGCTGGTCCACAGAAAAAGCAAATCATTTCTCCAAAATTATTCGTGATATTGCGGGCGCCAGAGGATGCAGTGGTGCAAGTCAGCACAAAACATGGAGATTTCTCAATAAAATTGGGTGAATTGCCCCTCGGAAAACCTAACGAACTCCTCGATGGTAGAGTAAGAGTTGAGAAAGTGCCAGCAAGCTTCCAGTTGACAAAAGCAACAACAGAAGACGATTTTCCAAGCGCTGTTGCAGACTTAGACGGAAATTTATGGCTTTCATATGTCGCATACACTCAAAGCGAAAAACCAGACCTTAGTGCACCACTAACCGAAGAACCGAAGGATTTTTCATTTCTCACCCCAAAAGGGATTGGCGACCAAATTTGGTTGGCTAAATTTGATGGCGAGAAATGGTCAGAACCGATGCCAGTTACCGAGGAAGGCTTGGATGTCTGGAAACCTACGACAGCAATTGATGGGAAAGGCAATGTTTGGGTTATTTGGTCACAAAACATTGGTGGAAATTGGGAAATATTCGCAAGATGCTTCCACAAAAGTTCGGGCGAGTGGAGTAAAGTAGAGCAGTTGACGAAAAATTATGGAGCTGATATAAATGTGGTTGCCACAACTGATGCCAAGGGGAACATTTGGATTGCATGGCAAGGGTGGAACAACGATAACTTTGACATTTTCCTAATGCAACTCAGCGAAAGGAAGCCAATTCGTGTTTCGCAAAGTGGTGGTAACGATTGGTCGCCAGTGATTGCTGGCGCAAAAGACGGGGCAATTTATGTAGCTTGGGATACTTACGATAAGGGCAACTACGATGTCTGGGTTGCCGAATTCAGCGCTGGCAAAATTAAGCGCTATCCGGTTGCAATTACACCGCGTTTTGAAGCCAGACCACATATTGCCATTGATGACCAAAATCGGCTGTGGATTGCCTATGAGGAGGACGAGGTAAGCTGGGGTAAGGATTTTGCAGGTCAGGGTGGTATTCATGACATAACTGTGGCAAAATTTAACAAAGGTGTTCCATTATACTACAAGAGAACTGTTCGTGTCAGGTGCTTAGCCAACGGGAAGTTATTGGCACCAATTGGGCAGTTGAGGGAGAATTTCCCAAAGGATGTCCAGAGGAGTTTGAGCCACCCTCGTATTGGAGTGGATAAAACAGGGAAGATTTGGCTTCTTTTCCGCCATGCAACAAATCCGGACGGGAGTCAAGAAAACTGGTCAAGTTATGCTGTTTGGTATGATGGTGAGAAATGGGGTGTCCCGCTACTTTTGTCCAATTCGACCAACATTATGGATGTTCGCCCATCTTTGGTCAATTTTGGTGGCAATTTAATCGCCATTTACGCCAGCGACAAGCGGGCTGGTGGCACGGGTTCAAGGTCAGATTGCGACATTTTCGCCTCAATTTTGCCAACATCTGACGATGTTAAGCCAATGAAGCTAACGGAAGTGTCGCCGGATGTGGAAGAGGAGTTGCAATCAGTCCCGGCGGTGGCTCGCCAGAAAATGAGGAAAAAGCTAATAGAATCAGCCATTTCATTGGGGCAATATGTGCCTCAGGAAATTGTCCACAAGAACGAAGCCAAGGACATAGAGAGGATTAGGAAATTCAGGCTAAAAATTGGGAATAAGGTCTACATTTTGCTCCGTGGCGAGTTCCATCGCCATACGGAACTCACATCTCACCGTGACCAAGACGGGACAATTGAGGATGCATGGCGCTATGCTCTTGATGCAGCAAACATGGATTGGATGGGTTTGGGAGATCATGACAATGGCTATCACCAAGAGTATTTATGGTGGCTCTCACAAAAAACCACCGATATTTTCAATCATCCACCAAGATTTGTTACAGTTTTCACATACGAGAGGAGTGTCCCATATCCAAGTGGACACCGAAATGTCATGTTCGCCAAAAGAGGCATAAGACCACTGCCACGCCTTGGGGGTGCAAAACAAACGGAATTGCTCATGGGAACACCAGAGACTGGCTCGCCTGATGTCAAAATGCTTTACCGATATTTGCAGGAATTTAACGGGATTTGTGCCTCCCATACTTCGGCAACGGGGATGGGGACAGATTGGCGTGATAACGATCCGAAAGCCGAGCCTGTTGTTGAAATTTATCAGGGACATAGGCAAAATTATGAGTATCTTGGCGCACCGAGAAGTGCAACTGACCAGAAGGAGTCAATCGGTGGGTGGCAACCCGCGGGATTCGTCTGGAATGCATTCAAAAAGGGATACAAACTTGGCTTCCAATGCAGTAGTGACCACATTAGCACACACATGAGCTATGCTGTCGTTTTTGTAGAGCGTCCAACACGGGAAGAAATCATTGAGGCTTTCAAGAAACGCCACAGTTATGGCGCAACTGACAATATTTTGCTAATTGTGACCTGTGGCGAGCACATTATGGGCGATGCTTTCATCACGAAAACACCACCAACATTTGACATAACTGTGGTTGGAACTGCACCGGTAGCTAAGTTGCACATAATCAAGGATTTCCAGCATGTTTTTACCATGGAACCGAAACGGAACGAGGTAAAGCTAAAATGGCAAGACAAAGCGGCAGAAAAGGGCAAGACGAGTTGGTATTACATACGAGTTGAGCAGGAAGATGGGCAGTTGGCTTGGTCAAGCCCGATGTGGATTCGCTATGAGCCATGAGGTGGTAATGAAAAATGCCAAATGAAAAATTGAATAGGCGCACTTTCTTGTCAAGCACTGTAGGGGGCTTTTTGGCTTGGGAATTGGCGATGAAGAAGGCAATAAGTGCCGAGGAAAAACCGAACATTATCGTCATCATCGTTGACGATATGGGATATGCAGATGTGGGTTTCAATGGCTGTCAAGGCATACCAACGCCTAACATTGATTCCATCGCACAAAACGGTGTTCGGTTCACCAACGCCTATGTGTCCCATCCATTTTGTGCGCCAACGAGGGCAGGGATTTTGACGGGGCGCTATCAACAGCGATTTGGCTTTGAATACAATCCACGGTTTGACTTCAAAGACGAAATTTCGGGACTGCCAGAAGGTGAAATCACTTTAGCGCAGATTTTGAGGGGTGCAGGCTATTATTGTGGCTTGATTGGGAAGTGGCATTTGGGCGCCCATGAGAAATTTCACCCGTTAAAGAAGGGCTTTGATGAGTTTTTTGGTTTTAGGGGAGGAGGGCACGATTACTTCAAATCACATGAAAAACTTGATGCACCAATGTATCAACTGCCCTTGGAGGATGGTTATGGCAAGTGGCTCCCTTTGAAAGGCTACTTGACATTTTTGCTCGCAGAAGAGGCAGTTCAGTTCATTAAACGCAACTGCAATAGGCGTTTTTTCCTTTATCTCGCCTTCAATGCACCACATACCCCGCTTCAAGCCCCAGAGGAGTATGTTCAAAAATTTTCCCACATTGATGACAAAAGAAGGAAAATGTATGCAGCGATGGTAAACGCTTTGGATGACGCTATCGGTGAAGTGCTAAAGACATTGAGAGAGGAAAATTTGGAGGAAAAAACCCTCATTTTCTTCATCAGCGACAATGGTGGACCAGTCGGCGCTGCAAGTAATGGTTCTTCCAACGGACCATTGAGAGACGGCAAAGGTAGCCTGTATGAGGGTGGCATTCGTGTGCCTTTCGCTATTCAATGGAAGGGGAAGTTGCCATCTGGGAAAGTTTACACAAAAACAGTCATTTCTTTGGACATTTTTTCGACCGCAATCGCGGCAGCGGGAATCGTTCCGCCTAAAGACCGCAAAATTGACGGTGTAAACTTGCTACCTTACCTAACTGCTGACCAAGAGAAGCAACCTCATGAGTATCTTTTCTGGCGCGTCGGTGGCGGTAAATGGCTTGCAATCAGGGATGAACGCTTCAAACTCCATAAGAAGGGCGATTCCGTTGAACTTTACGACTTGCAGGATGATGTTGGCGAACAAAACAATTTGGCAAGCAAATTGCCAAAAATAGTTCAACGGCTTAGCGAGGTTTTAGACGGATGGAACAGCGAGCTCAAATCACCCGTTTTCCCACCGCCTCAAAAAGGAGAAGCCACTTAAGAATTTTTGTTGGAAAATCAGCTTGTTGTGGGGGGTTAACGATGCGAAGGCGTGAGATGTTAGGGATGGCACTTTGTGTTCTTGGGCTATCTGTTGCAAAGAAGGCTATAACTCAGGAGAAAAAAGCATCACGGGAGCGTGAGAGGCTTCTTGAGCCATTGCTACAACAGTTGGAGAAGATGCGTGGCAAGTATTCAAATGTTCCAAGAAGCGATGGACAATTGCTCAATATGCTGGTAAAAATCTCGCGTGCAAGAAATGTCCTTGAAGTTGGCACATCTAATGGCTACTCTGCCATCTGGCTTTGCTTAGCGTTGGAGGAAACTGACGGTCATTTGACAACAATCGAGATTAACCCAGAGAGGGTGAAATTAGCCGAGGAAAATCTAAAGCAAGCCAACTTAATACACAGGGCTACCATCCTTGAGGGCGATGCACACAAGATTGTTCCAACGCTTGAAGGGCCTTTTGATTTCGTGTTTTTGGATGCGGATAAGGGGCGAGAACACGACTACTTTTCCTATCTTTACCCGAAGAAACTCAAACGAGGCGCTATAATCGCTGTCCACAACGCTATACGGATGAGACAAGCGATGCGTCAATACCTTGAAATGATCACCTCACACGACGAATTTGATACAGTTATGGTAAGCACGACTTTGGATGACGGATTTGCCATAAGCTACTGGCGTTTAGTTTAGATTTGCATGCTAACGGAAGGATGCTTCGTTTCTGGCATTTGCAAATTCACCTTCACTTGTCCCTATGTCACTTTCCTCTCGCAGTTTTTGAGTGTGAGTGATTGGGAGCGCCTGAGTGTGAAAGAATTTGGAGTCAACAGAGTTGGGGAGCAAAATATTGAGGAGCGGAAATGGTCGGTGGCTTTATGCAGTTGGAGAGCGAATGGAGGTGAAGCATGATGAAAGTGGCGGTCATAGGCTTAGGTCATGGGCGCAACCACATCGCTTCATACAAAAAGTTGCCAGATGTTGAAGTGGCTATAGTTTGCGATATCTCTTCCGAACGCCTCAAAGATGTGATGCAAGAGTTTGGCATACCAGAGGGGACGACGGAGATCGGTGACATTGTGCGGCGTGAGGATATCTCGCTCGTTTCCGTTTGCACACCAGATCACCTGCACTATGAGCATGCAAAGCCTCTCCTGCAAGCTGGGAAGCACCTGCTCATCGAAAAGCCGATGACGACAAGCCTTGAGCACGCACTTGAGCTTGTCGAGATAGCCGAACGAAACGGGTGCATCGTCATGGTTGGCAATGTTATGCGCTTCGTCCCATCATTTAACGCTGCTAAGCAATTCGTTTCGGAAGGCAGGCTTGGCACTTTGCATTATGCTGATGGGACTTACCTGCACGATGTTTCAAGTATGCGTCATGTGCTCAAAGCAACACCTTGGAGGGTTGGCAAACTCGACGGTGTGGCTCAGGAGATTTTCTTTGGAGGCGGTGTTCATCCAGTTGATTTGCTTCGTTGGATTGCTGGCGAGGTTGACGAAGTTTTCGCCTACGCAAATAGAACTGGCAACTTGCCTGAGTTCCCGTTGCCTGACCAAGTCGTTGCATTGATGAAGTTTCGGAGTGGTGCTATCGGGAAGGTGTGGGTCAATGTGGGAATCCAAGGTGGTTGGGGCATCACATTGACGCTATGCGGTTCACGCGGGACGATAAAGGTTGAGAGCGACTTTTGGGACATCTACATTGATGAGGGTTTGCCCGGTCGACCGATTGGCAAGGCTGGCTATGTCAGAATGCCATTCCAAGCCACAGGAAAACCAATTGATGAGGAGATAGCGCATTTCGTTGATTGCGTGAGAAGCGGGGAGAGACCACTGATTGATGCAATCGATGGAGCAAAGACAGTCGCTGTCTTGGAAGCGGTCGTTAAGTCATACCAATCAGGGTCGCCACATCGTGTCAGCAGTTGCTAACCACATAGCTATGCCATCCTCACGCTACACAATGCGCTTATTGCAAGCGTTGGTTGCGTTGCTCAACCTCCACTTTCATGTTCTATCGTGCTATGGCACAATTTGTGCTATGTATGGCGATGCCATGATGTAGCATATGCGACACAGTATGGATTGTTGGTGGAGGCACGGACATAAATGCAGCGGTATGATGCAAACAGGGTTGTCATACTTTATGGCACGCTCCTACAAGCGATCTCGCTCCTTGTGTTGCCCTCATTTATATCGCAAGTCCTTCAGACTACAGCGTGGATTGGCGAGATGTTCTTCGTTAGGAGGATCGGAGATACAGCCATAGCAGCTATTGGTGCCGTTGATGAAGCGACATGGCTTCCATTCACACTCGTTGCATCCATGCTCACGGCTGCGACAACGCTCATAGCGCAAAGCTGGGGCGCTGGTGATGAAGAGGCAACTCAGGTCTATGTGGAAACTGCCATACAGCAAGGGCTAATCTTGGGAGCGCTCATCATGACCCTTTGGTTCTGCAGGGAGTTTGTTTGGCGCATCTTCAACTTGAGCGAGACTGTCGAAGAGTTGGCTACAAGGTATCTCCTCATCTTCGTCCTCTTTACGATACCAATTGTTTCTGGCTTCCCTTTCGTTGCACTCTATCAGGGCATCGGTGATATGGTCACACCACTCATCGCAACGGGTGTCGGTGTGCTCTTGCAACTCACATTGAATGCGCTTCTCATAACCAAGTTGGGCATAAGCGGTGTAGCATGCGCTGCAGTCTCGTCATACTGTGTGCGGTTGCTTTTGCTTGTAGCGCTACTTAGGCACTTGCCGATCAAACTAAGCCTCAGGAAGCTGATCAATTGGAACAAGGAGGCACACTGCAAGCTCTTGAAGCTGGCTTTGCCTGTGTGGCTTCAAACAGTTCAGTGGTCACTATGCTCATTCGTCCTCTTCAGCATCGTTGGAAGAACGGCAAACAGCACTGAGGCACTTGCTGCACTCACACTCGGATGGAGGATTGAATCGCTATTGCTCATACCCGCATTTTCTTTCGCGACTGCTGCGCAGACGATCGTGGGGCAGAATGTCGGTGCTGGTCAGATTGAGAGGGCAAGATCACACAGCTATCTCGTAGCTTTGATCGGGGCAGTTATATTGGCAGTTGTCGGTTTCTTCTTCATCGTCACCGCAGACTTATGGGCACGCACATTCTCGCAAAATGAGCTTACGGTTAGATACACAGCGAGCTACCTGCGCATGAACGCGCTCGCAGAGCCACTTGTAGCAGTTGGCATGATCATCGGGAGTTCGCTCAGGGGAGCTGGGGATACGCTCTCACCTGCACTGATCACCGTATTCTCAATTTGGTTTGTGCGCATACCGACAGCTTACTACCTTTGCATGATTAAAGGCTACGATGCAACGGCTGCTTGGCTGAGCATGGCTATCTCAAATGTTGTCGGTGGTTTGCTCACCATCCCAGCCATGGAGCGCTTCTGGAAGTTGAAGAGGTCGCAACAGGGTGGCAACAAGAGCTGAGCAACTTCGGCATACCATCAAAGCACTTGCACATCCATGCTCCAAATTGTTATCCCCGGCTTGAGGATGTATTGCGATTGCATCTCCCTCACAGCTTTGACTATCCTGTGGGCGTTACTCTCGTTTGTCTGTATGATGAGGATGTTGTTCAAGCCCGGGAAGATTGGGTCGCCCTGCTTCATCCCTCTCCCACCGAGCCCGTGAGCACCGAAAAGCTTTGTGTAGCCTGTAACATTAAGGCTTTGAATCGTTCTCATCATGTCCTCTTCAATCGCCCTATCATAGACGATGATGAGGAGCTTTTGTTTTTCCTCACTGCTTTGTGACACTGCTGAGTGCCCCCTTATGTTTCATCTTGCTGTAAACAGACTGCGCCACGCAGATGAGATAGCTTTGGCTACTTCTTCAAACACTGTGTAGGCAACTGGCACAACGAAGAGTGTTAGAAGCCAAGATAGCGTTAAACCACCGATGACGGCTATAGCCATCGGTGAACGCAACTCGCCAGCTTTACCGAACTCAAGCGCAACTGGTATTAGTGCGAGGATGATTGTGAGCGTCGTCATAACAATCGGTCTAAGCCTTGTCTTACCAGCACGCACTATCGCTTCATTAACACTCAAGCCACGAGCCCTAAGCGTGTTTGTGAAGTCAACGAGCAAGATGGCGTTCTTCTCCGTGAGACCAAGTAGCATTATCATCCCTATCATTGCCACCATGCTCATTCCCCTGCCACTCAACATCAAAGCAATCAAAGCGCCAACAAGAGCTTGCGGGAGTGCAAGGATGATTGATAAAGGCAAAAGCGGTGAGTTGAAAAGTGCAGCCTGAAGCATGTATACGAGTATGGCTGCGAGGGCGAGCGCTGAGAGCAAGTAGCCATAGTTCTCACGCATCAACTCTATGTCGCCACCGAAGTTGATCAAGTTGCCACCACTGTCAAGCCCAGCTATAGCCCTCGCTATAGCCTGCTGTGCGTTACCAAGTTGAGCACCCGGAGCAAGGTTTGCCGTTATGGCAATCAAGTTCTTCCTGTCCTTGCGCTCAAGCAAAGAAGGTCCAGTAGAGAGGATCGGATAAGCGACTTCCTTCACCTTCACAGGCTGGTTCTGGAGACCGACACCAACAACAAGGTCAAGCAGACTCCTGTAATCGTCGAGCGATTCCCTTGAAAGGCGTATGCGGATATCGTATTCGTCCTCGTCCTCCTTGTATTTCAAATCCGTGTTCCCCTCAACGGCTGTCCTTAGAACCCACGCCACATCGGAAGCCGTAAATCCCAAGTCAGCAGCCCTGTGCCTGTCTATGTGGAAGTGATACTCCGGTCTTCCGGGACGCCAGCTTATCTTCACATCACGCAGTAAAGGTATGCGTTCGATGCGCTCTTTTATATCGTTTGCAATGGCTATGAGCTCTCTTCTATCGCTCCCGATCAGTTCGATTTGAATTGGCGCGCCCCTCCTTGCCATGCCAGTCTGTTCCTCAACTGAGACTTGAGCTGATGGTATCTGTTCCCTGAGCCATCCAGAGAGCCATTGTGCTATCTCTTCCTGTGAGCGTTTCCTCTTTGTCTTATCAACGAGCACGATGTATAGCGCAGCGTATTCATGCCCATAGCCACCTGCGCCCCTTATGGCAACGCCAGTTGTCCCTATGTTGCTTACAATAAACTCAACCTCTGGCATCCCAAGTAGCTTCTTCTCAACCCTTTCGATTGCTGTCTCAGTTTCACGCATGCTCGTCCCCGGCGGCATCTCAATCACAGCATAGATGCGCCCCATGTCCATCTTTGGTATGAAACCGAATTTGAACGGCAGATGAATGAAAAGGATTGAAGCGGAAAGCAAGCCCGCAGAGAGGATCAACCCACGCCTTTGCCCCCTCGCAAAGAGCGAGAGGATAAAACCGGTGGCGAAAACGATGAACGCAAACACGCCTCTAACTTTCATCTCCATAGGCGCTAAGAAAGCGATCACAGTCAGAAGTGATGCGTTACCGATGAACAATGTGAGTGACCTGTTACGGAGTGCCCAGTCAAGCGCAACCCCATAAATTTCCTCGACGCCCTTCCATGCCTTCTCAAACGCCACCGACAGGCGCTCAATCGCATTTTTAGGCTGGCGCTCCATCTCCTCTTTCGTAAGCCTCTTGAACCATCGTGATGCGAGCATCGGTGTGAATGTGAATGATACGAGCAGTGAGAACAAGACCGAGGCGACATGGGCAACCGCGAAAGGTTTAAAGAAGCGCCCAACAATACCGCCCATGTAAATCATGGGTGTGAACACTGCCACATCAACAAGCGTTATCGCTATCGCAGCAAAGCCTATCTCAGTTCGCCCGTTGAATGCAGCCTCTGTGGGCAACTCACCCATCTCCAAGTGCCTGTAAATGTTTTCAAGCACAACGATTGAGTCATCAACGAGTGCGCCGACCGCGTGTGCAAAGCCGAGCATGACCATGAAGTTGAGCGTGTATCCGAGGAAGTTGATCGGTATGAAAGCAGCGATGAGGGATGTTGGTATGGCGAGCCCGATGATGAATGTCCCACGAATATCCCTGAGGAAGATGAGAACGACAAGCATCGCGAGCAGAGCGCCAAGGATGAGGCTGACAGTTAAGTCGTGGAGCGCATCGCGCACGAACTCCGATTGGTCATCAACGATTGTGATGTTTATGTCCTTTGGAAGCGTCCTCTTCAAGTGCTCAATCTCCTTTTTGACTTCATCAGCAACCTCAACTGTGTTCGCCTCTGAGTGGCGAAAGACATAGATGCCAACTGCTTCTTTGCCGTTCAACCTGAGCACCGTTTCCTTGTCGGCAACTGTGTCTACAACATCGGCGATGTCGGAGATTCGTATGACATTGCCAGCATAACCCATAGCCCTGCTTCCAAACCTTATCGGGACATCCCTTATCTCCTGCACACTTCTGAACTTACCGGAAAGCCTGACACCGATATCTCTCAACTCGCCCCTCAATGTTCCAGCCGGGACATCCAAGTGAGCCCCAGAGAGCGCTCGCACAACATCAATGAGCGAAAGCCTGTATGCGGAAAGCTTGTCAGCATGAACATTAACTTGAATCTCCCTCACATCGCCACCGAACACCTGTGCCATTGAGACGCCCCTCAAACGCTCTAACCGCTCAGCTATCTCATCCTCAGCGAACTTGCGCAAATCCTTTAACGGGCGTTCACCGCTGACTGCGAGCGTGACCACCGGGAAGGCAAGCACATCGATCTTGCTTACAACTGGCTCTTTAACACCTTCTGGCAACTGCGCTCTTATGGCGCTGAGCTTATCCCTCACTTCAGCTGCAGCATCACTACTGTCTATCCCGAGCTCAAACTGGATTGCGACGACTGAGATGCCCTCCTGCGAATAAGACATCACATGGCGCACCCCTGATATGGTCGCAACCGCTGATTCAATCTTTTCGGTTACCGCCGATTCAACCTCCTCAGGGTCTGCTCCAGGGTAAAGCGTCATGACAGTGACGAATGGGAAATCCACCCTCGGCATAAGTTCAAGCGGTAACCTCGACATCGCCCAGAAGCCGAGAACAACGAAGGCAAGCACCGCCATCGCAACCATAACTGGACGCCGAATGGAAAGCTCCGTTAGCCACATGCGCAAACACCTCAGCCGTGCTTAAACTCAATTTCCGCTTGGTGTCCGCTCACCTTTCGCATCAACTCAGAGCTTGCGCTTCCTCGTTATGCGCACCGGCGCACCATCGTATAACCTCTCCTGCCCAGATACGACGACCATCTCTCCAGCACTCAACCCGCTTACGACCTGCACCTTCTCGCCAACCTCAATGCCAACTTTCACATCCCTTCTCCTCGCCCTCCCTCCATCAACAACAAACACATATGCCCTTTCCCTATCACGGACAACGCATGTTGTTGGTATCATGATGGCTCCCTTCACTTCGCCAACCACCATCCGTCCTCTGGCGAACGAACCTGGCATGATGAACTCATGTAGCCCGATCAACTTTATCCGAGCGAGGAACTTCCTTGTCGCCTCACGGGCAACTGGGATAACCCTTTCAACGCGCCCCTCAATCTCCTTCCCTTGAAGGCTATCAACGCTCACAACAGCTTTACAACCATCGGAGACGAACCTGTATTCTGTCTCTGGTAGCTCGCCTTCAAAATAGAGTCGTTCGATCGACACGAGCCTCATGAGTGGCATCCCGGGAGAGACCGTTTCTCCGACATCGACCTTCCTCTCAGCCACATAGGCGCTCACTGGCGCTCTTATCTCCGTTTTTGAGAGCTGTGTCTGTATGTTTTGGATTTGTGCTCTTGCTTGCTCAATGGCAGCTTTAGCAGCTTCGACTTGTTGCTTTGAGACGCCGATGCGCAACTCGCCAGCCCTCGCAAGCTCAACGAGTGCTTCCGCTTGCTTTTCTGCAGCTATCGCAGCTTCAAGTTGCTCACGCAACATTTGCCTTCGCCTTTCGTTCTCCTTAGCCAGCTGTAGCATCAGCTCGGCGTTCTTCACTTGTATGCGTGCAGCTTCAACTTGCAACGCATTGATTTGCTTGCGCGCCAAGCTTACCTTCGCAAGCTCATATAAAGCCTCAGCTTCAGCGAGTTGAGCCTTCGCTATTTCAAGCTCCCTCCTAACGGTTGACTTCTTCGTTCTCGCTGCCTCAGCTGCCCTGACACCAGCCTCAGCTTGCTTAACAGCTTCTTCTGCTGCCCTTATGTCCTCTGGACGAGTTCCCTCCTCAATCAGCGATAGCGCTTGCTTCGCCGATTCATAATTCGCCTTCGCGACTTCGTAGAGTTGTTTTGCTTGGTCGAACTGCGACCTTGAGATAGCGCCCTTGCTGTAAAGGAATTTCGCACGCTCAAACTCAGCTTGAGCCAGATCAAGGTTTGACTTAGCTTGGTTGACAGATTGCCTCACTTGCTCTCTTTCCTGAGCCCTCGCTCCGCTCCTTGCCTTGTCAAGCATAGCCTTTGCGGATGCAAGTTGTGCCCTTGCTTGCTCTACTTGTGCTTCAACAACTTCATCCGTTGTTCCAACACTTTCTTCAGCCATGCTAAGCCTTTGGCGTGCCGATTTGAGCGCAGCCTCAGCACGCTTCAACTCCGTCTCAGCTTGCTCATCCGCTATCTTGGCTTGCTCCTCCGCTTGCCTTAAAGCCGTCTTCGCCGTCTCCAAATTAGCCTGTGCTTGCTCAACGCTTATCTCCGTCTCCTTTGTCGTCAAGTCAAGCGCTGTCTTAAGCTCACGCACACGCGCCTTGGCAACCTCAAGTTGAGCCTCCGCGCTCTTCAAGTCCGTCCCCACCTTCTTCCCCTCAAGCTCTTTGGCTATGCTCAATTGCCTGTATTGAGCTTCAGCAGCTGCGAGCGCTGCCTTCGCTTGTCTCAACTGAGCTTGCAAAGTTGAAGTGTCAAGCTGAATGAGCAGGTCGCCAGCATGAACGAAGTCGCCCTCGTCAGCGCCGACAAATGTGACCTTCCCCACCACCTCACTGCCCACATTCACATCGTCTTGTGACTTTATGCTCCCTGTAACTTCAATCTCCCTCTGGATGTTCATCTTGACGGCTTCCACAACTTCAACTGGGACGGCTTCAACCGCTTCTTTCTCGAGCTTTACAGCCTCACTGCTTGGTGAGTGGCGAAGCATCCTGAGGAGACCAAGACCAAACAAAGCTATGATGATGACAGCGATAGCGATTTGATGAGCTTTTATCGCGCCGCTTAACTTCCTTCGTGGCAAATGGGCGATTGCGAGCATCTCATTCGCCTCCTTTAGCGTTTCGAGCTCGGTTTATTTTTGTCCCCTCAAGTCAGCCAGAATCAACTCAACTGGCTTTCCAATAGCGAATTCAAAGTCAGCGACAGCCCTATGAAGGTCATAGAGAGCCTTGACATGGTTTGTGCGAGCCCTCGTTAGCGCCACTTGTGCATCAAGCACTTCAAGTTGCGTTCCAGCACCAGCCTCATAGCGTAGCATCGCTATGCGATAAGCCTCCTCAGCCTGTTCAAGCGCCGCAATGGCAGCCTTGTAACGCTCTTGGGCTGAGCGCCAATTCAATATCGCTTGCTTCACCTCAAGCTCAACTTGCTTCTCAACACCCGATAGGAGTTCCTTAGCGCTTTTCAATTCAGCCTCGGCTTTCTCAACCTGTGCCCTAACCCTACCAGAATCAAAAACTGGAACTTGAACGGTTAGCATGCCAGCTTTGGCTTCGGCTGCAGCGAAGCCCGTCTTCGTTTGCCTCCTAAATGTAGTTGCAAGCGATACCACAGGCAATCCATCCGCCCTCGCCAACCTTACCTGCTCTTCTGCGAGCTCAACAGCGCGCATCGCTGCCCTTAGGTCGGCGCGTTGTGACTTCGCAAGTTCAATAGATGCCTTCTCGGCATCCTCCCGAGTGAGTATCTCTGGCGGTTGAGGTGGCTCAGATACACCCACAAGCTGGACTGGCTCTGATATGTCCCTTGCAAGGAGCGTGTTGAATGCGGAGCGCGCGACCTCAAGCGCATTTTGCGCTCTTATGAGTTCGTCCCTCACCTGTGCCAGCTCAGCCTCAACACGCAACACCTCAAATTTAGCCACCCTGCCAGCCTCAAACATCAATCCAACCACCCTTCTCAACTCTTCAACTCGCTTTAATGCAGCGTTTGCAACTTCAACCAAAGCCTCGGCTTCAAGCACGCTGAAGTATGAATGCCTAACATTTCTCACCAGTTGGAGTTGGCTACCAACATGTTGCAACTCTGCCATGCTGGCTGTTTTCTTTGCAACGCCGTAGGCAGCTTCGAGCCTGCCACCAGTGTAAAGTGGTTGTAGTAGTTGAAGGTTGAGCTCGCGATACGAATGTGGGATAACGGTTATCTCGCTTAGACCTACGCCCATGCCAATTGCTGGCACTCTGAAGCTAACTTCGGGTGCTTGTTCCCTGTAACTGGCGGAGAGGTCGAGTTTCGGATAAAATTGCGAGCGCGCATATTCGACGCCCTTCTTGGCTGCCACAACCTTTGCAGCGATCGCCCTCACTTGTGGGTTGTTGCGCAACGCCGATTCCAGAGCTTCATAAAGCGTCATTTGAGCGATGGAGACGCTTAGATGAGAAAACGAAAGCGCTAACACCACACCCAAAAGGCACTTCCCACCGCCGTTGAAATACATGCTCATCACCACATCCTCCCGTTAATGGCTTGCTTGTGTTTCTTCGGTGCGGTATCACCTGCGTTTTGAGCCCTCTACGCTTTGCAAGAAAGCTCTAAACTCAGTCCATGCTTCCTCGAGTTTCTTTGCGGGCATGATGAAAACGCCGAGCCCGGCAGGATGCGCGAAGATGAGCATCTTGTCACCCGGGCTAATCCCCTCCTCACGCCTCACATCTGCTGGCAATATGATTTGCCCTCGCTTCCCAACTGTCGCTATCCCTCGGAACAGGCGTGAGAAGGTTCCCTCACTGCTTGTGCGCTTCGCACTCTTTTGCATCTGACACACCATCCTGTCGGTTTGGTTTTTGCGTCAATTGCATCATAGCGCGCACATTGCATCTTTTGCATCCATTGCATTCATTGCATCTTTTGCATCAGTATCATGCGATGCCAGCCATCGCATCAATTATGAGCCTGCACACCGCATGCGCTATAGTATTTGGTTGAGCTTGTGGCATGAGGTGTTGAGAGGGGATGCGTTTTCACTACTTGAAAGACCCGTTATACAGCTTCACATATGCGCTTGCGCAACTAATCTTGCGGTTGCTTTTTCGCTTCAGAGTGGAAGGGCGAGAGAATGTGCCTTGTAATGGAAGCTTGCTCATCGCTCCAACTCATAGGAGTTATGTTGACCCGATATTCGTTGGTGCTGCCATACCGAGGCGTGCGTTCTACATGGCTAAGGCTGAAGCGTTTGAAGTTCCGTTGCTTGGGGTTCTCATGCGAGCTTATCATGCCTTCCCAGTCCACAGGGAGGTTTTTGACAAGCGTGCCCTCAAGATTGCACTTCGGTTGCTTGAGCGTGGTGAGGCGCTCGTCATCTTCCCCGAAGGGAAACGCAACCCAAACCACGAGCTACTCAAGCCGAAGCTTGGCATAGCCTATCTGGCATTGCGCACTGGTGCTCCAGTGCTCCCTGTAGCCATTTCAGGGACTGAAAAGGTCATGCCGATCGGGGAAGCGAAATTAAGGTTCGCGGATGTCAAGGTGCGCATCGGCAAGCCGATCGTCTTCGGAAAGCTCACTGATGAGAAGCCCGAAAAGAGGCTTGTCATTGAGGCAGCAAACAAAATCATGTTTGAGTTGAGCTCCCTATCGGGACGCCCATACAATCCGATAACAGTGTGAGTGTGACAGGTCATGGGGGTGCTCATGAAAACGAGGGTTTGCAAGGGCGTCGTTTACAAGCTACTTGGCATGCTCGTTTTCGCTCTACTTGCACTTCTTCAGCAAAGTCTTGAGGGCGCTTCCATCGTCATTGATGATTTCGAAAGTGAAGTGACCGATTGGGAATGCAGGGATTCAACACAGCTTGGTAGAGCGAACCTGTGCGCTATTTGGCTTGTCTCACCCGGCTGTCCACAGTCAAAAGGTAAGAGGGCTGCGCTCATAACATTTTTCTCGGCGAAGGATTCGTGGGCTTCCGTAAGCAAAAGCGTAGACGGCAGGAAACTCGTGGGCGCTGAGGGAATCTCGTTTTGGTTTCGTGGTGACGGTAGCAACACAAGTGTCACTCTCTCCTTAACTGTTAAAAGGAGCTTTGGTGAAACCACAAGGTTTGATTTCAAGCTCCCGCTCGCCTTCTCGAGGTGGCAATGGATAGCGATACCGTTCAACGAGTTCCAAAGCCCATCGGGCAACCTCACGCTGGCGGGTGTCGAAAACATAACAGCGATCGAGTTTAGAATGGATGGCACTTGGGATAGCGCATTCGTGCTCGTGGATGACTTGCAGGCGTATGGCAGGCAGGAGTTGAAACCTACGGCGGTGGAACAGAGAAAAGGGGTTGAGCCGTCACCTACGGGTGCGAAGTCTGTCAGCGTCTTTGTTGAACCTGAAGTAGTGGTTGGAAAGGTTAGAGCAAGAGTTGGGACTAACTTGGACAGGGTGGCGTTGAAGTTGATCGGGAACATACAGGCGGTTGAGCGCGTGAGACAGCTACAACTTGGTATGAGCAGGATAAAGACCACCGATGTAGCGATATGGAGCGAGGAGGGAGAGGGGAAGGGGTTGAACCATGAGCTAATGACCCAGTTGATAAACCTTGCGAGGGAATTGCGCACTCAGCCGATGATTGCAGCAGTCCCAATGACACAACAGCATTTTGAGAGCACCGACTTTGCGTTGCAGGTTGCTGACCTCGTTAAACGCTACAGCTCCGAGGTTGCCACCATCGAGATTAACTACTGCCATGCGTATACCTTGAGCGCTTCAACACAACGAGTGGTTGACCTCATATCTCGGGTCTCGGAGATGGCTGTGAAAGTTCGTCCCAAGTGTGCTATTGGTGGGGTGGGTTTGCTTGCGCCATGGCATGAACTCGTCATGGGTTTTCTGCGTCTCCCGCGCCCGTTTGACTTCTTCTCGGTTCATTTCTATGGGACACACAATGCCAGCACCACTACAGAGGCGCTCATGGATGCAGCGCTCAAAGGTGTCGCTGTCGACTTACCGAATCAAATCTCGATAAACCTGTTGAGCGCTTTGGTGAGACAGCGTTGGGGCAACACAACTGGCTTATACATCACCGAGGCGAACTTGAACTCGATTCGGACTGATGGCGGGCGTGCAAGGGATGAACGGATATCTCTACCTGAGGGGATGGCGTGGTGGATGGCGTTTCTACACACCCTTTCGACGAGTGTTGATGAGGTGCTCCAGTTCAAGCTGTGTGGCGATGGTTGGGGACTGATAGATGATGACCTGCTACCGACACCCGCATATTGGGCAGTGTGGATGTTCAACACATTCAGCCCAAAGGGCGCAAGCGTGTGCAAGCTAACAGTTGAAGGCTCTGGCATAAGCTGTATTGCGGTGCGCACCGCAACATCGCTCAATGTGCTCTTAGCTAACTTGGATAGCACATTGAAGCAAGTCGAAGTTAAGGTGAGCAACAGATTCGCACCTCAAATAACGATGGTGAGACTGCGCCGTATCATGCCGACGGGCAAGTCCGTTAGCCAGCCGACTTATGAGTTGTTCTCGCCAGAACCACGCATAGCGACATTGCTTCCCGGCTACGGCATCGGTGTGCTTCAATTTGTTACAGCGGGGCGCTAAACCTCATTCAAACGACGCTGTAGCAGTCTGTTCGAGCACTCCTCTTAGGGCTTCTTCGATGCTTTCCTCGTCTTCACCAATCCATACATCTTTGAACAGGAACCAATGTTCTATGTGTTTGACGCATTCACCGTGTTCGATGCGTGTTAGCGGGCTCAGCGTTTCAAGTTCGAGCATACGATCGTTAGTGAACACTTCAGCGGAGCAACCGAAATCTGGATAGTGCGCTCCTTCAACATGCCTATGGCGTTTGACGAAGATATGCCCGTGGCGAGAGTAAGCGAGCCAACCCTCATGGTTAGCTATGCCGATTTTTAACGGTGACGGTGTGCTTGGGTCTTGTCTAAGCAAAATGAACTTCTTGCCCCAACGCCATCTTCGGTCGCTCATATCGGTGTAGTGCCAGACTGTCATTGAGCGTGCTGGCAGTAGCTTCTCTTCATGCGGTATGAATGGTGGTTGTGGCAATATTGCCACCCCGCCTTGTGCCATCACAGATAGAGCCCATGCAGATAGCTCAACAGCCCAAAGGTTGTGGTTTATCAACCTATGAACAATCGTCACATGTGTCCCAGACGGCGAGAGGAAGATGTCCATCTCCTTCTGTATCCCTGTGAGTTTCTCCGTTGGTTGCACTACATGCAATGAGTTTTCACCGACCTTGACTTCCACTGGTTCGTTGTCAGGTGCATATGTTCTTGGGTGCGCTTCTGGTGCGTGCCAAAGCCTGTGCCCACCGTAGATGCGCCACTCATCACCGCCAATAAGACCGAGCTGTTCTTCGAACTCGGCGAATTCGTTCTCGTCACCGATGAAGCCAAACCTTATCACCCTCGGACCGACATCACCTGTGACTATTAACTCAACGGCGTCGTTGAAGAGCCTGTAGCAGTTCGCCCAACCACCATACTTCACTTTCTCCACAGGCATGCTTAAGCTCACCCCTTTCATGAGGCATCTTCAAACCTTCAAAATCTCCTCCTTCAATCCGCTTGCCACCAAACCCAAATATATCAGCCCGCCCGGCAGTGCAGCCAACCAAGTTATGAGGCGCCACAGCAAAGACCAAAGTATTGCGCTCTCGGTGCCTACACCAGTGAGAGCCCAAAGGTGAGCAGCTGTTATTTCCCTGACGCCCAAGCCATGAATGGCAATCGGTATTGAGCTTATAGCTGTCAGGCTTGAGACCATCGCCACATAGAGCGGATAACTTCCTTTCATCCCGACTGATGAGCCGAGCCAATAGAGCATTGCGTCAAGGCAGAGGTGATACATGATGGCGATGACGAAAACAGCAATTGCATACCAGGGCTGAGCCAAGAACAAGACAGCACCTTCACTGAACCTTGCGAGGCGTTGCTTCCACCTGCTCTTTGAATTGCGCCAGATGAGCAAGACAGCTATGAATGACGAAGCTACAACAAGTAGCATGAAGAAGACGAGGAGCGTTTTTATAACGAACTCCTTCACAGCCTTCCCGAGCCAAACAGCTGCGACGCACCCTAATGCCACCAGCGCGACAAAACCGGTTGAACGCTGTGCATAGACTGTCCCGATGACGCTTGAGAGGGGCAAGTTACAAGAGCGCTTGCTCGCTATGTATGCACGGATTATGTCGCCACCAACGACGCCCGGGAGGAAGAGGTTGAAGAACATGCCGACGAAGAAAGCAATGAGCGCATCAATGAAGCGGATTCGCACGCCTGTAGCTAACGCTATAACCCACCAGTTGAAAGCCGATAGCGCCTGCAGGAAGCAGTAGATGACAACGCACATTAAAATCACCGTTACATGTGAGCTGTGCAGTTTGCTGAACATGCCTTCCTTGTATCCGAGGATGAGCACCCACACGAAAAGGGAGAGCGAGAAGGCTGTGCGCAAATAAAGAAGCCACTTCCCCCTCCTGCCCACACGGGAGAACTCAAATGCGCTTCCACTGTGCTCAGAGTTGGTTTTCCCTTCAACCTCCCCATCCATTTCCCTGTCCATCTGGCTTACCTCCTTGGGATGGCTACACTCGGTTGGTAATTATGGCTTAGTCAGTCAACCTGTCCAGGCGCTCAAACAATTTTGACCTTTGTAGCAACTGCTTGATTCACCTCATGAGCTTGTATAAGCCATTTGGCTAAATGCGCTACATTTGCTGGAGCGGGGAATGCAAGACTGGCTTACGAACGGCAAACAAGAGGTGGGGCAGAATGCCTGTTGACATCCGTCAAGGGAGCGCTAAAGGGAGTTCAGATGCTGGCAGTGCTCGCAAGGTGCGAGTTGGGCTTATCGGTTGCGGGCACATGGCTAATTTGGTTCACTATCCATCGCTCGCTGAGTTTGACGATGTTGAATTTGCCGGCATATGCGACATCGTCCCGCAGAAGCTCCACTCGACCGCTGATCGCTTCAACATTGAGGCTCGCTTCACCGACTACAAAGAGATGATTGAGCGCACAGCGCCAGAGGCAGTTTACATACTGATGCCACCACACCAACTTTTTGACATTGTCGTCCACTGTCTCAGGCAGGGGCTACATGTGTTCATTGAGAAGCCACCCGGGGTTTATTCGGAGCAAACACGCAACATGGCTAAGCTCGCCGAGTGCAACGGGTGTTTGACGATGGTAGGCTTCAACAGGCGCTTCATACCGCTACTCAGGCTTTTGAAAGACATGGTCAAGGAGAGGGGTCAAATACAACAGTGCGTCGCCACATTCTACAAGCACTGGGTTGGAGGTGAACCATACTACGGTGGCGCTGTCGATATTCTCACATGCGATGCCATCCACGCTGTCGATGCGTTGAGGTGGATGTCCGAGAGCGAGCCGAAGAAAGTCGTTAGCAGTGTGAGAGCTGTCTCGAGCTACTTCAAAAACAGCTTCAACGCTTTGATAGAGTTTGAGAACGGATGCGTCGGCATACTGCTCACGAACTGGGCTGCGGGGAGAAGAGTCCACACATTCGAGATGCATGGCGTGGGCATATCAGCATTCGCAAACCCAGACGCCGATGGCGAGGGAATTGTGTATGCGGACGATGGGAAACTGGTCAAACGAATAACGCCTCAGGAGGCAGCAGGCAGTGAGCAATGGCACAAGCTCTATGGTTTCTACGATGAGAACAGACACTTCATCGACTGCATCAAAGCTGGTGAACTGCCACAAACTCATTTTGGTGATGCTGTCAAAACGATGGAACTAATTGATGCCATCTACAGGAACAGCATTTAGCGTTGGGGGTTAAGCGTATGAGAGGCATCGCTTTATGCCTGTTGGTGCTCCTTATGTCGTTTGCCTCGTTTGCGCTTGACGAGGTGAAGCTGTGTGAGGAAGTCTTGATAGACCCCGGAAGGGCGCACACATGGTCAATCTACGCGTTTAAGGTGAACGGGAGGAAGGCGACGGAGGAAGAGAGCATGAATGCCTTGATCATACCGAGCGGTAAAAGCGTATTGCTTGAAATGAATGCGAGGTTGCACTATGGGCGTTTGGCTGGCTCGACGACGGCTATGGTGATACGCATAAACGGGATGACGATGGACGCACATCAACTCGTTAACAAACACATCTCCTTCCAAACTCGCGGCGGTGCTGTGCTGACTTGGTATGGCAATGGTTCTTGGCGTGTTCTATATAGCCCCGATTTCAAGGTAGCCTCAGATGATGTGGCTAACCCATACAGCGTGATCGATGCCGACCCTTACAAGTTCACCTTCGACATAACGGACATGCTCTTGGACGGCAAGAACACGATAACGATACAACACACAGTGGCGAGCATATCAAGCAGGCTTGTCATAAGGGACGCACGCATAAGGATCGCAGATGAGAGGATATCAAAGCCAGCTGGCGTGGAAGCGCTACCTAAGTATGTGCCGACCACACCAAAGCCATATCAGTATTCGGTGCAGTGGCTCGAAGGTGGTGGGATGCGCATAACGGTCTCCGATGAGAACTTCATCTTGGGCACTGAGCTGTCTGTGCCGGGTGGTGGATGGCATGAGCTTAAAGAACAGATGACGCCATCACCTTGTGGCTTGCGCATAAGCATTGATAGGAAGACGAAACGACATTTGCTTCTCAAGGCGAGTTGTTCGCACTACTCCTTCGAGAGGGAAGCTGAATGCCATGATGAATGGATTGATGTGAACGACACTGTGGTGAACCTGACGCAAGAGGATTTGGGCGTGTGCGTTCGTCATATTGTCAGACGAGAGGAAGGTAAGCCTACACATGTTTATCTTTGCGGCTTAGAAATGAAAGCGCCGCGCTGTAAGAACCGATCGAACGGCAACATGACGACGCTACTCGTTGGCTCTAAAGCGATGATCGGGTTACTGCCGCTTGATGATGTTTTCCGTGTCCATTGCATCAACTTCAGAGAGGGAGATCATGCAGGCATATGCGATAGCGAGCTTGTGCTCCCATCGAATGGGAGGATAAGCATGCGTTGGCGCATTCATCCGCTAATGCGCCCAGAGCAGTTTGAGGATGACTCAGACTATTGGGCTTTCATAAACTCAGTTCGCAGGGGGTTGGATGTCAATTTCAAGCTCGAAGGACCTTTCGCCTTCCTCTCACCGAGCATGCTGAGTTGGAGCGACGATATGCTTATGCGCTGGCTTGAGTTGCGGAATGTCAAATTCGTTTCGGGCACGATAGGCAGGTTGCCAGATGGGCGATATGCGCATGGCACAGCTTACCTTACGGCAAAAGAAGATCACATGCTCTGGCGCGAGCTGTTCAGGCGCATACGGAGTTTGCGCCCGGATGTAAAGTGCCTGATGTATTTCCACTCATTCATCAGCACCGAAGAGGACGCAGAGAAGAAATACGCCGATGCGAGGTTAACAAGCGCCACTGGGAAGCAACTTGCTTATCCGCATTCAACATACCTGCCCCTTTTTTATCCAACCCTCACAAACAGCTACGGGAAAGCGCTCATGCGCTACTTTGATGTTGTGTTCAACGAGATAGGTGCAGATGGCATATACTGGGACGAAATCGAATTCAGCGCATCGCTTTGGACATACGATTGCTGGGATGGATACAGCGCTGACCTGCACCCAGATACATTTTCGGTGCTCCGAAAGAAAGCAGCAATACCGCTTTTGACACAGCCTTGGAAAATAGCGCAGATAGAGAGGTTGCTCAAGGCAGGGAAGGTCATCATCGGGAATGGGATGCCGATGACGGAGAGCATGGCAAAACTGCGCGTGATAAGGTTTCGTGAGACTGGCTCTTTGTTCAACTTGCTTGATAGCCACACATACACCCCGATCGGCTTGGGAGACCATTTCACTCAACGCACCGAGCAAGATGTCGTTGACCAGATAAGGCGCAACTTAAGCTATGGCGCCCTCTACTTCTACTATCCAGCTGCAATACAGCAAACGCATACGAACCTGACTGAGCACATGTTCCCATTCACCCCGATTGAACTCCACAGCGGTGTGCTCATCGGTGAAGAGCGAATACTAACAAACCGCTCTGGCATATTCGGGTGGGGCGATAAAGCGCGCGTGAAAGTTTATGCCTATGACGAGAGTGGGAAGGCAGTTCAGCTTGAGCCAGACATCGTGAGTGACGACAAGCAAACGCTTGTGAAACTGCGATTGCCACCTCGCTATGTCGCAGCCATAGTTAGGGAATGAGGATTCGCTATGATTCCCAAAAGCGATACTGCTTTAGTGATGTTGGAGCACGATGTCTGTGTTCGCCGAACTAAGCAACTTGGTTAGGTGGAAGATGTGGTATCCACTGCATGGCAAATCCAGCGCGTGGCTCTCCAAACGGTAGAAACTCACTGATGGCTTTAACTGCGGAGCTATCAGCGGTTGTGGTGGTGATGCACAACATGCGAAGTTCGGTGGGACATGAATTTGACGGAGGTGCTGAGAGGCTACCGTCGTGGGCTATAGTTGGTGCGGGTGGCATAGGGCTCACTTTCGCAACGATGCTTTGTGAGAGTGGGCATAAGGTGTATCTCGTTTGCCGACCTTGGCAAAGGGATGCGCTTGAAAGCGAAGGGGCTTTCGTGACAGGGCTGTTTGGTGAACACCATAGCAATCCGATCGTGGTTGACGATGTTGGGGAGTTGAAGGAAGAGGTTGAAATATATGGTGTGGCGACGAAAGCATACGATACAGCAACTGTTGGATTAGCGCTTGCGAATGTTATTCGCCATAGCGCCATCGTTGTGTCATTGCAGAACGGATTGGGCAATGTTGAGACGCTTATGGAGTTGCTACCTCACTGCCGTGTTCTTGGGGCGCGGATCATATTCGGCGCCGAGCGCATAGGCGCAAACAGGGCTAAGGTGACCGTCTGTGCCGACGATGTTGTCATTGCTCCATTGGGCAAAAGGGAATGGGTTGATGATGCGGAGTTTGTGACGGCATCTTGTGTTAGCGCTGGGATACCTTGCAGGAGCGATTCAGACATAGCGCCTTGGTTGTGGGACAAGGTGCTATATAACGCAGCGCTAAATCCGCTCGGTGCGCTCCTCAACATGACATACGGTGAGTTGGCTGACGATGAGCTTACGCGCTCGGTCATGAATGCGATTATTGATGAAGCGTTTGCAGTCGCAAACTCCTGTGGAGCGCCACTGCGGTGGCGTGATGCTGATGAATACAAGAGGCATTTCTACGAGAAGCTTGTGCCACCAACTAAAGCTCATAGGGCGTCAATGCTTCAAGACTTGCAGGCTGGCAAGCGCACAGAAATAGATGCGCTCAATGGAGCCATAGCGAGGCTTGGGAAACAGTGCGGGATAAGAACCCCTTTGAACGACGCCGTCACGAGTTTGATTAGGAGGCGCGAGAGGGGTGAGATGTTGGATGCACAGCGAGTTCGCTCGGAGCTCGAAAGCATCCTCGGTGAGCTCGGCTTGTTTAGAAGGAAGTGAGCGGAGTAAGTTTCGTTTAAGTGGGTGGGGAGCGTTTTCGTGGTGTTTTGTCTTTGCGGTTGCTCTGCTCGCCAGCTCAAGCTGTAGAAGGGGCGATATCGTTGCGAAGGTCAACGGCAATGTCATCTTTGAAAGTGAGTTCATATCGGAGTTGTTGAGAAGGGCAGGTAAGGATGTTTTGAAGGAGATGATAACCGAAAAGCTCATAAGGAAGGAAGCGAGTGCGAAAGGGATAACTATCACGCCTTCGGAAGTGGATGCAGAGTTGAAACGCAGGTATGGTGAGTTGCATGCAAGCGCTGATGAAATTGAGAGGTTGAGGCGAAGCATTGAGACGAACCTGCTTTTGAAGAAGCTGTGCATGAGTGATGAACAAGCCATGCCAACTACAAGCGAGATCATCGCTTACTACGAACAGCATAAGGAGGAATTCGCCGCGCCAGAGACGGTGAGACTGCGATGCATCGTTGTTGGCGATGAAGCGAGCGCTGTAAGCGCTTATAGAGCCCTGGTTAACCACAAAGGTGATTTCGCAAGGCTCGCATCACAAATCTCAATTGATGAATCGACGAGGGGCAATGGTGGCGACATGGGCAAGCTACCTTTGAAAAACCTCCACCCAAAACTGCGGAAGGTAGTCGAAGGGATGGATGTCGGTGGTATAAGCAAACCTTTCGAGCTCGATGGCAGGTGGTGGATAATCAAAGTTGAAGAGCGCACAGAAAAGCGATATCGCTCCCTCGATGATGTGAGGCAGATGATCACGCAAATACTTCGTGAGCAGAAAGCCCTTGCGTTGCAACCAGTATACATAAGGAAGCTTTGGGAGAAGGCGGATGTAAAGATTTACCATCGTGAGCTTCGCGGGATAGAACTGAAGTGAGAGATACAGTTACTTGGCATCTATTGGTGATGCGACATGGATGAGCGTCCCATTGAGGAACTCTCGCCAGAGGAGCTAAAAGCAAAGATTGACGAGCTGATTGAATATGTCCTTGAGGGGGAGCCGAGGGCGGAGCAATGGCGTGAGTGGCGCCTCGCACTTGAGGAGCGCCTGAGGCACATTCTGGATATGCGCTCAAGAGGCATAGTCGAATTCGAAAACTTGGACGAGCTCATTAAAGACCTTGAAGAGAAGATCAAGGTGCTGAGAGAGCAGGAGATCATAACAGAGTTTGTTGAACAGCAAGTGCACGCTATCATCGGCAAGGTGATGCTACAAAAAGCCCTTGAAGAGGAGCTTGAAACTTCCTAACAAGAGCGTTTGAGCTTATGATGAAGGGTTATCTTTCTCCCGTCTCCGATGCCTCTTCTGGTTGAGCTTCGTAAGAGAAGCTTTTCGCTTCGCCTTTTATATCTTCACGGCATATGCGTGTAGCCTCTATCAATTTCTCCAGGACGCTTTCCAACTTATCCAGTATGCGCAACGCGCTTTCAGTCGCATCGCTTAATATCCTTCTGCTCTCCTCTACAGCTCTGCTCAGCGTTTCGTCAGCTCTCTGCTCAGCTCGTCTAAGTAGCTCTTCTGCTTTCTGTTCTGCGAGCCTTGTTATCTCGCTTTGGTTTGTTCTCCTCTCCACTTCCTGTTGAGCCTGCTCAAGCATGCGTTCTCTTTCCTTTTCAGCCTCACGCAATATTCGTTCAGCTTCCTCATGTGCTGCCCGCAAGCATTTTTCGCGCTCCCTGACTATCTCCTCAGCCATGCGCAGTTCATTTGGGAGGGCGCTCTCAATCCGCCTGAGTATCACTGACACATTCTGCTCATTGACGAAGCGCCAGTGAAGGAAACCCCTGCTCCTCTCGATCGTCTCTTCCAATTCCTTAATCAAGTTTCTGATTCGCATTTCGTGCTCCAGAATGGCTGATGCACCCCCTTTCAATCATCTTTGCTTCCAACCTCCGCAACACAGGCGGTGGAACTAACTCACGAACGCATCCACCGAGCATTGCCACTTCCTTCACGATGCTTGAGCTGAGATAGGCGTATTCAAGGCTCGTCATGATAAACACTGTCTCAATCTCTGGTGCGAGCTTCCTGTTCATTGAAGCCATTTGAAACTCATAATCGAAGTCGGATATAGCCCTCAACCCTTTGATGATAACTCTAACCCCTTTCCTTCTGGCGAACTCAACGAGCAAGCCATCAAACTGTTCAACGGTCACATTTTTAATATGCGCGCATGCTTCCCTTACCATCTCAGTTCTCTCCTCAAGTGTAAACAAGGGGCGCTTTGAAGGGTTCGTGGCGACAGCCACTATCAAGTGCTCAAAGATTTTAGCTGCCCTTTCTATCACATCCAAGTGCCCGTTAGTGATGGGGTCAAATGTGCCCGGGTAAATCGCCTTCACAACTCCTTCACCACCTTGTTCATCAACGGATTGAACGCTTGCGAGCGTAAAAGCTAAAAACGGTTTCGCCGATTGAGTGCGACCTAAGTAATTCTAAAGAGCTACAAGCACAAGAAAGCGAATCCCTACGAGAATGTTGGACGATGAAAAGACCATCCTCATCAAGCAACCCTGAATTCTCATCAAGCCACTTCAGCAACCTGCTAGCCAAGTCGGTGCCGTAAGGCGGATCAGCAAATATGATATCAAACTTCTCTCCCGTTTTCAAGAGCCTTCGCATCGCTGCTATGGCATCGGAGCATATTACCTTAACCTGCTTCTGGCAACCAAACATTGATATGTTCCTCTGCAATGCGGCGACGCAAATCGGGTTGCGCTCAATGAATGTGACTTTAGCAGCACCCCTGCTGAGCGCTTCCAAGCCGACGCTACCAGAGCCTGCGCACACATCCAGAAATGAAGCATCAACGACTTTGTCTCTAAGGATGTTGAAGAGCGCTTCCCTTGCCACTTCCGATGTCGGGCGAAACTGAGGCGAACGGATCACCTTTAGCTTCCTGCCACGAAACTTCCCTGCTATGATGCGCATCGTTAAGCCACCCTCTCAAACTGCACCATAAATGGGTATGGGCAACCTGAGCCCAAAAATGATGCAGAGACGAACCACCCACAGAAGAAGCATGAGGGCAAGGAAGAGAATAAGCAATATCCTCACCACTCGCCCATCGTAAGTGAGGAGCTTTCTGTTCATAACTGCTTCAAGCGCAAAGACGAGCGAGAGCGCTATGCCAGACACAAAGAGAAGCAAGCCAAGCGGATGAAAGGCGAACGCTTCCTTGAACCTACCATTAGCTGCTGCAAAAAGAGCCCTCGTCATGCCACATGACGGACATGGTAAGCCAGTGATCTCGTGGAAACCGCAACGCCACAACATCGGTGGATGATCAAAAAGCGACATCACAAAAACAGCCACCCATATGCTTAGCGAAACCAACAGCCTTTGAACCCTGAATGAAAAAACACGCTGTGCCATCTCAATTACACCGATGCCTCACCAACCGCCTTTACCTTCCATCGGTTCAGTTTAGCTTTACGCAGGTTAACTTGCAAAGAGCCGTTCGCCATATTTTATTTGGGTGGCTTGCTTAGCTTCCATGCCCGGTGAGAAACCTAAATTGCGGGTGGATGCACCACATGTTGTGCTGGAGAAGATCAACATGTGATGCGTGGGATGATTTTGCGAAGAGTGTTTTGGAGATGAAGGACGAGATAAGGAGTTTGGATGCGCTTTGCAGGGACTTCTACAATGAAGATGCTCGTCCTGTGGCTGTGAAACTGCTTGGCAAGCTACTTCTACGGGATCTTGAAGGGCGTTTATGTGGTGGGATAATCGTTGAGACGGAGGCTTACCTTTCAACCTGCGATCCAGCAAATCATTCCTATCGTGGCTTGAACAGGCGCAACCGCTCGATGTTCGGACCTCCGGGGCATGCGTATGTCTATCGCATCCACCAACAGCATTGCCTTAATGTTGTGACAGAACCCAAGGGTGTGCCGAGCGCTGTGCTCATCAGGGCAATACAACCGATATGGGGAGTTGAGCTTATGCTCGCTAACAGAGGGAAAGGTGATGTTGCGGGGTTAACCGACGGACCTGGTAAAGTTTGTCAGGCATTGGCTATCGACTTAAGGCATGATGGCTTGGACTTGACATGTAAAACGGAGCTTTGGATTGCTGAGCTCCCAAGCAACATAGTGCTTCCAAGTTTTTATGTTGGCATCTCGGAGCGCGTTGGCGTGACCGCAGCGAAAGATTTGCTCCTCCGCTATTTCATCTTCGGGAACGCTTTCGTCAGCCAACCAAGGAAACCGCGATTGCTCATGAGTCAAGGCGAGGCGCTCTCATGGGTTCGCAACAAACTTCGCTGTTGATTGTGAGGCAACCTAAAATATCGGCAGGCAAACATGAGGTGGCTCACATTCAAATCGTGAGTCGGCATTGAAAGGATGGTGATAACCTTGTCTCCACATGATACAACACAAGCCATAGTGCCGATGCTCGTCTACATGCTCGCGCTGTTTGCCATCTTCTACATCTTCCTCATCCATCCGCATCGCAAACAGCAGAAGGAGAGAAAACGCTTCCTTGAGTCACTCAAGAAGGGAGATAAAGTTGCAACGATAGGTGGCATATGCGGGCAGATAACAAACCTTGATGATGACATCGTCACTTTGCAAGTTGCTGACGGGCTTGAACTGCAGGTGCTCCGCTCGGGCATACACCGCTACTTGGAACAGGAAGAGGCTGCGAAGATGAAGGAACTTTGGAACAAGCGCAAAAGGCGATGAAGGAAATCGCTCATGATGGGCTTGAGAAGGTGCAAGGACAATATGAGCTGTCGGAAAGAGAAGATGCTCCGAAGTGAGGGCAGAATCAATCTACTCTCTTTGAGGTGGTTGGTGGCATCAGCAGTTTGCGCCGTTGTCATCTTGTTTGTGATCGTCCACCTTGCCAAACAATCCCTCACACCATCACCTATCGGCTCAGAGATAAATCATGTTCAGAAAGACATAGTGCTCAACATCACAGCCAAGCTCGCCGTGCTGATTGAGCCGATGCTACCCAACTTGGTGGAGAAAGATTACACAAGGGTTATGAGCGAGCTGGATAGGCTACTACGATCGTTCATGGCAGACGCTGATGAGAAAACCCTCTCCAAACTTTGCATCCTCTACGGCTACTTGGGGATGCGCTTACGAGCGCACGAGTGCTTTAAAGGGTTGCTACAGCGTTTGGGTGGCAAAGAGAACCAAAGAGCGCGCCTGCTTCGGGTCTTGGTCTCCGATAAACGCATCAGCCCACAGAGCGCAATCGAAATCGAACGAGGCATTGAATCGCTCCAACTTGGGTGGTTTGAAAAGCTTGCGAAGGCTTGGCTTTGCGATAAAGCTTTCATGTTCGCTCGCGCAAACGAGCTGAGGAGTGAAATCCACCTCTCAGCAGTCAGAGGCTTGATACCGCTGTTTGGCATCTTGGGTGTGTTGTTGGTTGTCGGCGTGTTTGGTGTTATTCTCACACCGCTCATCACATACTTGCTTTGCAGAGACATGAGGAGAGGAGAAGGGCGAGTGGGGATTGTTGATCCGCTAATGCTCTTTGAGGCGTTCGTTGTTTACCTTGCGGTAGTTGAGGTTGTAGCTCCAGTTTTAGCGCAGCAATTGGCACTCAAGACATCAAAAACATATGAGGCGATGTTTGCCACCGCTTTGCTTTCAAACCAGATCCTCACTGCCCTCACTTTACTTTGGTTGGTGTTTTTGATTCGTGGCAGGTATGGCAGTCTCTCATCTATCGGGTGGCATGCCAACAAAGTTGGGGGCGAACTTGCGTTTGGTCTTACAGCATACATTTGCATAATGCCATGGGCATGGCTTCTATCGCTTTTGAGCTTCCTTCTCTCAAGGTCGCTATCGGGCGTTTTACAAGAACCCATACACCCTGTGGCTCAAGCTGTGGTGCTCCGTAGCTCACCGTTGTTGATATTGGCTGTTTTCGTTGCTGGTGTGCTTATCGCACCGACGGTCGAAGAGACATTCTTCAGGGGTGTTTTGTATGGCATCTTAAGGCAACGCATGGGCATCTTATCGAGCGCCACGCTGAGCGCTTTGCTTTTCGCCATCCTTCATCCACAGTCGCTATTGGGCATGCCACCACTTTTCATCATCGGCTTTTGGCTATCGCTACTCTATGAGGCACGAATGTCTATCGTTGGATGCGTTCTTGCGCACGCGTTGATCAACCTCACCTCGTTAGCGCTTCTAACACTCTTCATCCTACTGCGATGAGCTACAGGTATGTTGAATTCACTCCTCCCAACTTGCTCTTCGGCTCACACCACCGAGCTCTACCGACTGGCATAATAAGTTTTGGAGCAGTCAGATCAGCATCGCAGAGGGTGATGTGAACGATGAAGCCAGAGGTTGCGCTCTCGGTTCTCCTCGTTGGAGTGATGATAATATGCGCTCGTGCATCATGCGAATCGCTCAACGACATAGCGGGACGAATACCGAACGAATTTGACGGTTGGAGGGCGGATGGTCGGTGGCGCTACTATGACCGAAAGACACTCTTCCAGCATATAGATGGCGGAGCTGAGCTTTATCTTGCCTACAGGTTCAAGGGGGCAATCGTTAGGAGATACCTTAAGGGCAAAGAGATGGAGATAGCGCTTGACATCTACGATATGGGAACACCAGACGATGCTTTCGGAGTGTTCAGCGTTGAGCGCTTGGGTGAAGATGTGGGCATAGGACAAGGCTCCGACTACATTGAAGGTTTGCTTCGTTTTTGGAAGGGGCGCTTCTTCGTCTCAATACTAACGCGCCTTGAAACGGACGAAACCAAATCTGCCGTGATGAAACTCGGTGGCATCGTAGCGAACGCGATAAGCGAAACGGGAAAGCTCACAAAGCTCATATCAATCCTCCCAACTGAGGGCTTGAAGGAGAGGAGCGTGTGTTTCCTGCGCAAGCATACGATACTGAACCGCATCTACTTCTTGGCTGATAAGAACATCTTGGAGTTGGGAGATAATACAGAGTGCGTGATGGGCAGATACGAGCAAGGCAACAAAAGTGCATACTTGCTTCTCATACGCTACGGTGATGCGAGGGGTGCCTCCAAGGCTTTGAACAGGTTTATCACCTCTTACATACCTGAAGCGAAGCGCTCAAAAGTAGCGAAGCTTGAAGACGGCAAATATGTAGCGTCAGATTCATATGGGCGGTTTCTGCTCATAGCGCTTGATGCAACGACGAAGGAGTTCGCGCTCAAACTCATCGAAGCAACACGCCAGAGGCTGAAGGAGGTGAAGATGCGATGAGCGATGTGTTTTGCAGGTCGAAGCTTACAAGGCGCGATTTCATGCGCCACGCTGCTTATGCAGCGCTTGCCACGACCGTCGGAACAGAGATGCTCCAGTCACAAGGAAGTGGTGAGAAGAAAGTCAAGGTAGTGCTCGTTCGCGATGAAGAAGCTTTGGACAAGAACCGTAATCCCAATCCCAAGGTCATCTTGAGGATGCTTGACAGGGCTGTCACAGAGCTTGTCGGTATAAGCGATCCAGTTGAAGCATGGCGCAAGCTTGTGAACCCAAACGACTTAGTTGGCATAAAGACGAATGTGTGGTCATACCTGCCGACACCTAAGGAGGTTGAAGATGCTATAAAGCTTCGCCTCATGAACGCTGGTGTATCTAAGGAGAGGATTTTGATTGACGATAGGGGCGCACGCACTACGCTCGCTAACTGCACAGCCTTGATAAATGTGCGTCCGCTCAGGACGCACTACTGGGCTGGCATAGGTGGTTGCATCAAGAACTACATCATGTTTTCACCAAACCCATCTCAGTATCACCCAGACACATGTGCATCTCTTGGGCACATATGGACGCTACCGATAGTGAAAGGTAAGACGAGGTTGAACATACTTGTAGTGCTAACGCCTTTGTTTCATGGCATAGGACCACATCATTTCTCACCGAAATACATATGGGACTACAAAGGGCTGTTGGTCTCGTTTGACCCTGTGGCTGTAGATGCTATTGGCGTCCAGTTGCTCTTGGCGAAGAGGAGGGAGTTCTTCGGCGAGGAAAAACCACTGCCATATAACACGCACCACATCATCTATGCTGATAAGAAGTATGGCATTGGGGTGAGCGACTTAAGCAAGATAAACCTTGTCAAGCTGGGTTGGATGGAAGGCGTTCTCATATGATTTAGGGGTGAGCCAAAAGGTGTCAGAGTTGCGTCGTGACCCAATAATCGGGCGGTGGGTGATAATAGCAGCGAGGAGAGCTGAACGCCCAGTAGCTGTAGCGGATAGGGAAACGGAAGGGGAGGACATAGATACAAAGGTATGTCCATTCTGCCCCGGCAACGAACACAAAACGCCACCTGAAGTTTTTGCCATCCGTCCAAGCGGTGGCGAGCAAAACTCATCTGGTTGGTTGATAAGGGTTGTGCCAAACAAGTATCCCGCATTGACCATTGAGGGCGAACTCAACAGGCGAGGTCTTGGCATGTTCGACTATATGAACGGTGTTGGCGCACACGAGGTCATAATTGAGACGCCAGAACATAAAGCGCATTTGCCTGACATGCCACTTTCGCAGATAAAGCTCATCCTGCTAACATACAGGGAGAGGATTGTTGACCTCAGAGGCGATAAGCGTTTCTTATACACGCTCATCTTTCGCAACTACAAGTCTGCAGCTGGTGCGACTTTGCCCCACCCTCACTCACAGCTCATCGCCATAGCGATAACACCTGAAATAGTCAGGCGCGAGCTTGAGGCTGCAAGGAAGCATTTCATGGAGAAGCAAAGATGCCTCTTTTGCGATCTCCTCAACCAAGAGTTAAAGCTTGGTGATAGGGTTGTCCTTGAGACAAAGCACTTCGTAGTGCTGGCACCGTTCGCCTCGCGCTTCCCATACGAGTTGCACATCTACCCGAAGGAGCATTGCCATGACTTTGTCTTGATGAACGAGGAGCAACTTGAGGACTTCGCAACCACGCTTAAAACCATCTTGGCTTGCATACGAGATGTCTTAAGCGATCCACCATACAACTATGTTCTCCACACATCTCCCAACCCTGTGCCGCGCCCTGGAAGACCAGACTATTGGCAGACGCTGGAATATGACTACCATTGGCATTTTGAATTCATACCGAGGTTAACGAAAGTGGCTGGGTTTGAGTGGGGAACTGGGTTCTACATCAATCCAGTCCCGCCAGAAGTTGCAGCGAGTGTTCTTAGGCAAGCTTTGGGTTCACAAAATACCTCACCATAGGAACTGAATTGGTGGTGAGCGGGATGAGTGTCAGCAGGTTGCCACAAGAGGAGAGGCGTGCAGCTCATCTCAGTGTGCTAATGAAAGTGGCGCAGGAAGCCCTCAAAGCTTTTGACCTGCAAAGCCTTTTCAACTCCACGGCAGAGGCGCTCCGTGAGCATTTCCAATACTACGATGTGGCTATTTTCGAAGTCGATGAAAACAGAGAGGAGTTGGTCTTGAGGGCTCATTCTGGTGCATATGAGCTACCATCAGGCTATAGGCAGAAGGTTGGCGTTGGCATTGTCGGATGGGTGGCGAAAACTGGCGAGCCACTGTGTGTTGGGGATGTCCTCTCAGATCCAAGGTATGTTATGGCTTCGGAGGCGGAAACGAAGACTCGCTCAGAGCTCGCTGTCCCGATAAAACTTGCTGGGAGCACTGTTGGCGTCATCGACATACAAGCGCCAGAGGTGAACGGATTTGATGAGGAAGATGTCCAGTTGATTAAGACTGTCGCAGACCAGATGGCTAAAGCTATTGAGGCTATTAGGCAGTTTCAAAGGGCGCACATGTTCAGGGAATTGAACGAGCAGATAATAGAGAACTTCCCCGAAAGCGTCGCAGTGGTAAATGAGAGTGGGATGATAGTGGCTGCGAATCAAAAGTTCTGCCGCGAAGTCAACCTCCCGAAGGAGGAGGTCATCGGCAGTTCGCTGTATGACATCGTTGACCAGTCGCTTGTTGAATCGCTCAACTTGCGTTCAGCAGTGGAGAGGGTTCTGGAGACTGGTGAGCCGAAGCACTACCTCGGCGTGCAGCATTTTTCCAAAAGGCATCCTCCAAAGTTGCTTGAGATACACATATTGCGTCTCCAAGCTGCTGGCAGGAGGAGAATCATTTTCCTCGTTGATGACGCTACAGAACGCTCAAGAAGGGTGTTTAAGCTTGAGATGCTATTGCAGATAACGCAAGCCATCGGAGAAACACTTGAACTTAACAGGTTGTTGCACGCCATACTGAAATCGCTAACGGCAGGACCGGGGCTTGGCTTCAACAGGGCTATCTTGTTCTTGGTGAATGAAGATGAGACGGAGATGGAAGTGGCAATGGCTGTTGGTCCAGCGACGAGGGAAGAAGCCTATGCCATTTGGGCGAGGTTGGCTCAGGAGAAATGGACTCTCAAGCAGTTTATCGAGGATTATCCTGGCGAGGAAGGGCTATGGCAGACACCCTTCCAGCAAGCTGTGCGTGGGATAAAGATACCATTGGCAGATAGGAACGATATCCTTGTTCAATGCTTGTTCAGCGGAGAAGTTCAAAAGCTTGAGCGCCCCTCTCAATATCACAATTTGCATCCTCGCCTGAGGGAGCTTTTTGGAGATGTCGAGATAGTCTGCATACCCCTCGTGGCGAAGAAAAAACCGCTTGGCATAATCATAGCCGATAACGCCTTTTCAGGACAGCCTATAGCATCAGAGGAGATTGAGGTCTTGCGCCTTTTCGCGACGCCAGCAGCGCTCGCCATAGACAACGCCAGAGCATATCGTCAAGTTCAAAGGCAGGCTTTACAGCTTGAAGCAGCTCTGGCAGAGTTGAAAAGCGCTCAGGAGAAGCTCATCCAATCTGCGAGGTTGGCTGCCATTGGGCAAACAGCAGCGAAGGTGGCACACGAGATAAGAAACCCGCTCGCAACGATCGGGGGATTCGCAAGAGCTATCTTGAAAGCACCAAATGACATTGAGCGGGCAATACGCAACGCGAGAATCATCTATGAGGAAGTGAGGAAGCTTGAGGAGTTACTCCAAGAGATGCTTGACTTCACATCGCCGAAAGCGCCCTCACTGAAATGGGCTGACCTGAACGAGCTTATCAGAGGCGTCTGCGCAAAGTATGAGAATCAAGCTCGCGACACAAATGTTGACTTGTTGCTTGAGCTGTCTGAAAATCTACCAATGGTTATGGTTGATGAGAAACAGTTTGAGAGAGCGCTTGTCAACCTGATACAGAATGCGTTTCAAGCGCTAAGGGGTGGTGGGCAGGTAACCATTAGGACATGGTGTGAGGATGATTGTGTCAAGCTTGCTGTAACGGACAACGGTTATGGGATACCACCAGATGCATTGCAACACATCTTTGAGCCGTTCTTCACAACGAAGCCAAACGGTTCAGGACTCGGGCTCGCCGTCGTGAAGAGGATAGTCGAAGACCACAACGGGCGAATTGAGGTGAGCAGTCAACTCGGTGTCGGGACAACTTTCGTGATTTCGCTACCGCTCAGAAGAAGCGAGGAGTTGGAGACAGGTGAGGAGAACGAGTGAAAGGGGTGAGTGAAAGTGGCTGGCGAAAAGATTCTCATCATTGAAGACGACGATAACCAGCGCCTGCTCTACAGGGAGGAGCTTGAGGAACTCGGTTATCGCGTCATTGAAGCAGCAAACGCTGAAGAGGGGTTGCGCTTGGTTGAGGAGGAAAAACCAGACTTGGTCATCTTGGACATATGGATGCCAGATATGAACGGCTTGGAGGCGCTTACGAGGATATACGACATGAACCCTAACCTGCCAGTCATCATCAACACGGCATATTCGGCTTACCAAGACAGGTTCACATCGTGGCTCGCTGAGGCTTATGTTGTGAAGTCAGCAGACCTGAGCGAGCTTATAAACGCTGTTCAAAGGTCTCTTGAGAGCCGTTCGAAAGAGAAGAAGGATTGAGCGAGGACATGCAGCAGAGGGGCGAAGTGTTAACCCTTATCCTCGCTGGTGGCGTAGGTCAGAGGCTATATCCCCTAACGAAGACGAGGGCGAAGCCAGCAGTCCCGTTTGGAGGTGTCTACCGCATCATAGACTTCACCATCTCAAACTGCATCAACTCTGGCATGATGCGCATCTATGTTCTCACACAGCACAAGTCAATAACGCTCGATAGGCATTTGAATGAGATGCGCAGTATCTTCAGACCCGAGTTTGGCGAGTTCCTTGAGACAGTCCCACCACAACAATTCATCGTCTCACGGTGGTATGCTGGCACTGCTGATGCTATCTTCCAGAACATTCATTTGCTTGAAGAGGAACGCCCAAAGCATGTGCTCATACTCTCAGGTGACCATGTCTACAAAATGGACTACAGGGTTATGCTTGAATGGCATGTTTCAAAGGGCGCTGACTTGACTATTGCGTGCGTTGATGTTGAGCGCAAGGAAGCCTCACGCTATGGCGTCATGGAGGTTGACAGCGATTGGAAGGTGATAGGCTTCTCGGAGAAACCGCGCAACCCAAAGCCAATGCCAAATAGCCCCGATAGATGCCTCGTATCGATGGGCGTTTATGCGTTTAGGACTGAGACACTCGTTAAAGCTGTCATAAGGGACGCGAAGAGGCAAACGGAGCATGACTTCGGAAAGAACATCATACCAGAACTTGTGGAGACAGCCGATGTTTATGCCTTCCCAATACGGGAGTGCCTTCCCAAGTCAATGCACTATTGGCGTGACATAGGGACTGTGGATAGTTATTACGAGGCGCAAATGGAATTGCTTGAACCGTCCCCACAATTTGACCTGTTTGACAACTCATGGCGCATATGGACACGCATAGGACAGCAACCGCCAACGATGATTCGTGGTAGCAAATGTAGCATCCAGAACTCGTTGGTGTCTCCCGGAACATTCATAGTGGATGCAACTGTCGCTCATTCCATCATCTCGTATGGGGTGAGGATTGAGGAGGGGTCTGACATCAGTGAATCGATACTGATGCCGAATGTGACCGTTGGAGAGGGCTGTGTGCTAAGGCGCACGATCGTTGACGAGGGTGTGTGCATACCTCCGAACACAATGATAGGCGTTGATGATGAAGCCGATGCCAAGCGCTTCTTCATAACCAAGCAAGGGATAAGGGTTATACCTGTGGGCACTATATTCTTCGAGCCTCCTCGGTGAACAGTGTCTGCGCAACGCAAGCCATTTAAACCCTCAAGCTCACATGGAGTTGAACGGCAAATGGATGCTCAGCTCCCGAAGATCGAGCTGAATGGCTATATCCTTCACGACATCGAAGAAGCCATAAAGTATGAATGGCTTGAGACGAACGGGCTCGGTGGATACGCTTCATGTAGCGTTGTTGGTGCGAATGTGAGGCGCTACCACGGTTTGCTCATAGCAGCGCTTGACCCGCCAACGAGGAGAATGATGTTGCTGAGCAAGTTGTCTGAATGTATCTTGCTCAACGGCGTCGAATACCAGCTTGATACCAACCTATACCACCCGAACACAGTTCACCCAACTGGTTATCGCTTCATCACCTCATTTGAGCTTTCGCCTTTCCCGACGATGCAATATGCGATTGGAGATGCCACATTGAGGAAGCGAATCGTGATGCCTCACATGCTGAATGCCATCATCATCACTTACGAACTTCATGGAGTTGAAGAGGCGACACTGTTTGTGCGTTTCTTCGTTAACGCAAGAGACCACCATCACATTACGCACAGCGATGCATCGTGGTTGAGGGAGGCAAACATACGCGCATCTCAAAAGCGTGTGCTCGTTAAGTTGAGGCATTATGCGCCAGCGTTAACCATCTCATTCACTCATGGGCACTTCGTTGAGGACAAAGATTGGTATTACAACTTTCGTTACCCGATTGAGCGTGAGAGAGGCTTGGAGGACGCTGAAGACCTGTTCACCATCGGATACATACAAGCTCGCATTTCACCTCGAGAACCACTCCACATCATAGCATCAGTTGAAGGGATTGATGCTGATGATGTTGAGAAGCTCATCGATGCCGAGTTGAAAAGGAGACTCAGCCTGCTCAACGCCCTGCCAACTGGCGAGATGGAGAAATCGGCAAGTGAGCTTGTTGAGTTTGTGCGCTCTTTAGGTGTCTGTTATGAGCTGAGTGAAGACGACATTGGCAAGCTCACAAATGAATTGCTCCCATGGCTTTGGTTGACATCGGATGCATTCGTAGCTAAGAGGGGGGCATCGCATACCATCATTGCGGGCTACCACTGGTTTTCAGACTGGGGAAGGGACGCAATGATCTCGTTGCCCGGATTAACGCTCGTCACAAAGCGCCACCGCATTGCGAGGGATGTCCTGAAGTTGTTTGGCGAGCAAATGAGAAATGGCTTGCTACCCAATTTCTTCCCCGACGAAGGCGGTCAACCGGCGTTCAACACAATTGATGCCTCACTTTGGTTCTCTCATGCCTCGTATTGCTACTTGAGATACACGCGTGACTTTAGCTTCGTGCGTTCCTTCGTTTACGAACGGTTGAGGGAAATCGTTAACTGGTATGTTCAAGGGACGGATTACGGCATAAGGGTGAGCGATGATGGGTTGGTGAGTTGGCATTCCGAGGGCATGGCTTTAACTTGGATGGATGCAAAAGTTAACGGGATGCCAGTAACGCCAAGACATGGTAAGCCAGTTGAGGTGAACTCGCTTTGGATACATTGCCTCTGGTTTGCAAGCCGTCTGGCAAAACAGCTTGGCGATATACCCACCATGCGCTTCACTGATAAGCTGTTTGAGCGAGCTACCGCTTCATTCCATGAAAAGTTTTGGGATGACAAAGTTGGGTGCCTGCGTGATGTTTTGTGCGATGGTGAGTTTGATGTTTCCATACGACCAAACCAGCTCATAGCGCTCATGCTCCCGAGTTTGCTCTTTGATGAGCAGAAGGCTCACAGGATTCTCAATTTAGCCATTGAGCAACTCCTGACGCCGATGGGCTTGAGGACACTCGCACCAACTGAAGCAAGCTATGTTGGAAGATACATTGGAAGCCAAGCGGAGCGAGATAAGGCATACCATAATGGCACAGTCTGGGCATGGCTCATTGGACCACTTTGCACAGCTTATGTGCGTTACAGTGGGCGTAAAAAAGAGGCGCGCATTAGAGCTTCTGGGTGGCTAAAGGGCATGCTGAGGCACCTTTGCGAAGGTGGCATCGGATACATCTCCGAGATAGCCGATGGTGATAAACCACATCACTATCGTGGTTGCATCGCGCAAGCTTGGAGTGTTGGCGAGGTGCTTCGGGCAACATTTGAGGATGTGCTCAACATGCGCCCGCAAAAACTGTATGATGAATGGGATTAAGGCAAACACAAAAAGAGAAACGCCCCATGAGGCTTAACTGCCTCATGGGGCGCCCCTTGGTCAACGCTCAAACGGTTAGAACTTGTAACTGCCACTCAAGCGGATGAAATGCCTGTCGGTGCCTTTTTCCTCGCCTGTTTCCTTGCCTGTTTCCTTGCCTGTTTTCTTGCCGTTGAAGTAGCCATAGAACAAGCCGAGGTTAAGATGTTCCTTCAACTGCCACTGGTAGCCAACTGTCAGAGCCCAGCCGAGGTCGTTTCCTTTTGTGTCCTCACCTTGGAACCAGCGCACATTGAGCCAGTTGCCAGCGATCTTCCAGCCGAGCCTGACATCAAACACATTCCGCAGCATCATATCACCAATATCACCGGGCGTGTCACCGGGCGTGACTGCACCGATAGCTGGCAGGTTCGGGCGGAACAGTAGCTCGCCACGGGAGAGATAGAACGGGTTGAGCACAGATGCCGGATGTGGAGCGTAGCCTTTACCTTTATCTTTGGCTTTCTCTGTAGATGCGTATGAGAAATCGAGGGTGAGATTCTCAAGCTTGAGGACATTCAGGTCAACCCACCACAGGTTCTTCCTACCTGGGCGTTGGTTATTACAATCTCTGGCGGTGTAAACCCACTCTGCACGGACCTTTGTCAGGTAGTTGCCCTCTGGGAAGATGTCAAAGTGCAGATCCACGCCGTAGCCCTTGTAGTCACCGATACCTGTGTAGAGCGCGTTCGCACCAATGTGCCACCTGTCTTCCTCGGTCCCCCAAGAAAGCCTCGCACCGAAAACACCGTCATTATCGTAAGAGACTCGACGGAAAACACCGTCATTATCGTAAGAGACTCGACGGAAAACACCGTAATCGTAGCCCCTGAAGGTGTCAGCATCCTCTGCGTCGCCAAATATCAAGTTCAAGTTAATTGAGCCGAATGCCCTGTCCCAGCGCACCGCATCAAATGCCGAGAACTGGTTGTCGAGCAGGAAGCCATACCCATACTTCACAAACTGCCTTCCAAGGACAACCTGCCCACCAACTATCGGTGCCGGACCAACGAGCTTACCTTCCCAAAGAACAGGGCGCTCTGTATCCCTTGCTCCCGCTTCAGTTCCGCTCACCCAGAGCAGATGCAGATTAGCGTTCCAGTCCTCGCTCACTCGGAAGCCAAGGTTAAGGTCAGCGCGCAAGAAGCCGTAGCGGTCTTCTGGCCAGTCAAGATCTTCAGGTTTTAGAGATTTTGGAGGTTTTGAACTGACAAGATCTTCAGGTTTTAGAGGTTTTGGAGGTTTTGGAGGTTTTGGACCGACATCCGAGAGCCAGTCAACTGTATACGATGCTGAGCCTTCAACGCTGAGCCTTGGAACACCAACCGCTTGAGCCTCTTCGAGCTTCTTGACGCGCTCTTCGAGTGAGCCCATGCGCTCCTCAATCTGCTTAAGCTCTGTTCGGAACTCGTCACGCAGCTTGTTGATGAGCTCCTGAACCTTCGCCAAGTCAACACCAACTGGTGGCTTCTCAGCGAAATACTTATTCACAGCAGCCTGTATCTCCTCAGGTGTTGGTGGGCGTCCCGGAGGACCTGGTGGACCCTCTGGACCTCGTGGACCTTCAGGACCTCGTGGACCCTCTGGACCGCGTGGACCCTCTGGACCTGCTGGACCTCGTGGACCCTCTGGACCTCGTGGACCCTCTGGACCTGGTCGTCCTTCTGGACCTGCTGGACCACGGAACAGCTCGCGCCACTTGGGGTCAGTCTGTATCTTGTTGAGGATACGCCATACAGCCAGAGCGAACTCGTATCGTGTCATCGGCTGGGAGCCCTTGAATGTTCCGTCGGGGTAGCCCTCAAGGATGCCCCACTCAACAAGCTGTCTTACAGCTTGGTAAGCCCAATGTGTTAGTGGGACATCCTTCGTCTGTGCGGATGCCGTTGTGCGCATGCCAGCTACGATGATTGTTGTTGCTACAGCTCCGATTAACATCAAGCTCGCTTTCCGCAAGGCTCATCCCTCCTTCCACCACTTTGTGGGATTGTTCAACGACTCGTTGTGCTACATTTGTGCTTCGTCGCAAACCGCCCACGAAGGGCAGTGGCGACCACCACTTCAGACTGACTTAGCCTTGCGGTAGCCTTTTGTGGCGAGCACTGTAAGGAGGTAACCCTGAGCATCCCTTTGTTCCCTCAGCGCTTACCCCTTACAGCTCCACCATCGCCACATCCAACTACCACAAGCGCCTTCTCTCTTCCCATCACCTCCTTTTTTCAAAGGTTCGAGTGAACGCATTCTCATGTCGCATTATAGCGACAACATGCCAAGTTGTAAAGTGCGCTCCTGCTTGTAAAGTGCACAACGAAGTCATCGTCTATTTTAACGCGCATGTGCGAAATGTAAAGCGCACCTGCAAATGCAACAGCCCCACTGCGCTTGAGCATCATGGCTTTCAAGCTTAATGCATAATTACGAATATGCAGGGTCGCTTGGCATCGCATGGTGGAGCGTCCTTCGTCAAAGCGATAGCGCATGAACCAAAGCGTTTGCTCACAGCGACCAATGGGAATTCTTCGGTGGTGACCATAGAGCATGAACGACGAGTGGGTTGAGATTAGCGTTTTCACAGACGAGGGCGGTGCTGACATCGCATCTGCGCTTCTCATGGTGATCGGTTGTGATGGCACATCTGAGGAAGTTGATGAGGCAACAGGTGGTGTTGTAGTGCGTGGCTGGTTACCATCACATGAAAATGTTGTTGAGCTCATTGACTGGGTTTATGAGCGGATGGAGGTTGCACTAAAGTGCGGGCTGACGAAGAGGCAGGCTAAGATAGAGACGCACATCGTTGAGCAATGCGATTGGTTGAGAGAATGGCAGGGCGAACTCAAACCACTCACGATCGGGCGCTCGTTCTTAATCATCCCGATGGGTCTGAAAGAGAGGTTTGGGAGCGAATTGAACGAGGGGCGAATCGTAATAGCGCTTTCAGCTGTCGGCGGTTTTGGAACTGGTCACCATCCAACAACGAAGATGTGTCTGGAGTTGATGGAAGAGATCAAGGGTGAATTTATCGGTGCAGATGTGCTTGATGTTGGTTGTGGCTCTGGCATACTCTCAATTGCTGCAGCGAAACTGGGTGCGCGCTCCGTTTTAGCTGTCGACATTGAGGAGAGCGCCATCAAATGCACGATGCAAAACGCAATCGCAAATGGCGTTGGTGAAAAGGTGAGAGCCATATTGAGCAACCTCGCAGATTCTGTTTATGGTCGTTTCCACATAATTGTCTCAAACCTGATAACCGACCTCGTCCAAAGGCTTGCTGTGCAAATTAGTGCGAAGGGGTTGCTCAGCGACGAGCGCACCGCATATTGGATCGCATCTGGCATACCAACACAAAAGTTCGATGAGCGCACTTGGGGAAGAGAGCTATCAAAGCTCGGTTTGCAAATAGCACGAGTATCAAAGGAGAACTTCTGGGTTGCGTTTTTGGCAGTCAAGGAAGCAAGGTGAAGCAAACACGATGCATGTGTATCGGTTCTATGTCCCAATCAAACCGCAAATTGGAGTGGTGAGTTTGTCTGGCGATGTGGCTCACAGGATATGCAATGTTTTGAGGAAGAGGGTCGGCGATGAGGTTGTCTTAACGGATGGCTGTGGACACGAGATGCGCGCACGCATAGTTGAGATGCAAAGGGGGAAGGTCACCGTTGCGGTTGAAGAGGTGACTCAGCCATCAAGGGAGAGTGAGATGCTTGTTTGCGTAGCAGCTTCAATTTTGAAGGGCGAGAGGTTTGAGTTGCTCATACAGAAAGCAGTTGAGGTTGGCGTGAGGGAGATATTGCCATTGCTCTCGTGCAGGACAGTCGCACGCATATCTGATGCCGAGAAAAAGCGTAGCAGGTGGCTCTCAATCGCCATAAGCGCGATGGAGCAATCAGGTGGCTGTGTGCTTCCAAGGATATACGAACCGATGAAGCTCGAAGAAGCACTGCAAGCACTCAGCTCGTTTGATGTGAAGCTTATATTGCACGAGCGTGCCAGTAAGATGATGCGCGAACTCGTGAACGAATTGAGAGGCATAAAGAGCGCTGCGATATTCGTCGGTCCAGAGGGCGGTTTCGACGACAGCGAAGTTGAGCTTGCTCTGGCGTGCGGTGCGATACCAGTGTGCCTGAGTAAACGCATTTTGCGCGCTGAGACCGCAGCAATAGTTGGCGCTTCAATACTGGTGCATTGCCTCTAAATAAGCCATGCAGGATAGGTGCAAAAGAAGATGAGAAGAAGTTGGGCGGTTAGTTTTCGGTGGCTGTTAGGTTTGCATGCCATTTTGCTTCTGCTCCATGCACACGCTGTTTCTCCTCGACAAAGTGATGTTGAGGGGGCGCAAATCAGATGTGAGCTCAAGAACTGTGACTGCTTGAGCAGGTTGAAAAGGGTGGTGGATTCGTTAGCGTTGGGGCTGTCGGTTGCAAGCAAAGTTTCTGGCAGTGAGATCGTTTTGAAGCTGTCCGAGCTTAAGCGCCGCTACGGCTCCGCTTTCAACTCACATCAAACAGCAACAGCTATGCTGTCGTGGTTGCTTAGACCACCAAAATGCGTCTTTATAACGAACCCCTTTGACGGTGAGCGGACGATCTTCTCTGGCGAGGGCGTCACGATAATTGGCGCTGCTGAGCCAACAGCTGATGTGATGATAAACGGAACGAAAGTGCCAACGGATAGCAAAAACAGGTTTGCAGTTGTAGCCCCTTTGAAACTTGGAACAAACACGCTGACGCTAACGGTCACGAAGGGAACGACATCAAAGCGATGGCAAATAAAAGTCGTGGTTGAGGATGATGTGAGTTTGGAGAAGCTCAAGGAGTTGTGCGAGCGCGCAAAAACGCTCGATGTGAATGTTGATGAAGCATACAGGCTTCTTGGGGTGTTGAGAGAAGCAAAGCAGTCTGGCAAATACACGAGGGCACATCATAGGCAGGTTAGCGAATTGATAAACGATGTGCGTAGGCGCATCTTGCTTGCGCAACTCAGCAGGACTATGGTGGCAACTTCATCACCACATGCGCAGTTGAGAAAGCTCTGGGAGATGGCGCGCAACTTCATTGCTGTAGGAGAGCTCAACAAGGCAGAGCATGCATTGAGCTGGCTTGAATCATTCTTGCAAGCGCAGTCAGGCGATGTTCCGTGTAGCATTGAGCCGATGCTCTCCAACGGCAAGTGGGGCTACAGGTTCACAAACATGTATGTGAGCGCCACCGCCTCGCAACTTGGTGGACGCCTTACTCAGCTCTTTTCGTTCAGCATACCTACACTCGCCAGTGGTAGTGGGCTCTACGAAGAAGCTGGTGGGGAGGAGCTTGGGAAAAGAGATTGGGTGCTCATAGTTGAGCATGCTTCAAAGGATGCCGTCATCTTGAGCGCCCATACATCGTTGGGTGGGAAAGCCCCACTCGTGCGTCGTATCAGGTTGCTTAAAGGCTCGCCAAACCTCTTCGTTAACTACCACATCATAAACAGCGCTTCTGAGGAAGTTGATTGCAAGCTGTGCATAAATTTTCGCCCCGCGATTGGTTACGGTGAGACGCCACAGCTTTGGGACAGGTTTGTAGTTCCGACTGTTGAGCGTTTGCCCATTTCGTTCATCTCGCCAGCCATGCGCCAAAGCAAGCCTAAGAAGGTTGAGCTGAGTTTGACCAGTGGTTTCGTTGGCGCGTATGATAGCGTTTACAAAACGGGTATCGGTGTAGCGTTTGATAACGAAGTTTTGGATGCGAACCTCGTCATCGGTGCTGGCGCTCAATACTCGTATGAGCTTTCAATCAAGCAAGCCCTTTCAAAGCTTCAACCGAAGGGTAAGATTGAGTTTTCGCTTGCCCTTGTGAGCGCCTTTGCATGCGAAAGCAGAGAGGCGTTCTACAGGGCGCTGATGACTGTCTACGATGCAATCAAAAAGCCTGCTTACAAGACCTTGCCGTTCATCGGGCGCCCAAGCGGGAGAGATTGAAAGCAAGCGGAGACGGTGCAACAGTTTGAATCAATTCACAGTGAGACGCCACCTCGGAAGCGTTTTCAACCGCTTTAAGAGGAGCAAAGCAAACGGGGATGTGTTGCGGAAGTCGTCTTCCCATCCAAACGCTGCCATCTGAGTTTTCCTCCCACTCCTGTCGTCGGTGTCATCAACGAGGACATCAAAGCTTACTGCGGGCAAACCGTTGAAGACGCTCATGGGGATTGTCAGCTCAACATCATATCCCGAAGCAGTGAATTCGCTTTTCAGCTTCGCCTCAACCCATCTACCACTCGGAGGCGAGAATGTTGGTTCAACCTCATCAAAATACCAAGACGCTACGCGCAAGCTTTTGCTCCCAGGGACAATGGCGATCATCGTTACATCTTTGCTGAAGAACGGTTTCCCCTGTTGGTGTATGGGACGATGGTCAACAAACACCTCAACGCAATCACCAGAGAAAAGGCATTTGAAGTCCCAAGTCGGCTTCACCACCACAACATCATCGCGCACCGATATGTTCAAGTTGATCGCTTCGCCATCTTCTGAGCGTTCAAGGCGCAGACGAAAGCTCAAGTCATCTGGACCTCGCCAGCGGTTTCCCCCTACCACAACATGCTCATTTGTAGCGAATTCAAGCCACCCATCAATTCGCCTTTCGCCAAGCCACATGCCACCTTTATCGCAGTAGAAAGCTGGCGTCCATGTTGCCCACTTCACATCCCAATCGAAATCCTCACCACAGCGCGCTATCGCTGTTATCCGCTCCCTTACAAACCTGAGCGAGGTTTCTATCGGTGGCTTTACCTTCAATTTGGGCTGAGCGCTTGAAGATGCATCAACAGTCATAAGCCAGTTATGCCAAACGCCAGCATGATCAACTATCATGTTCACATCCATTGCCTTTCGTGAGCGGTTGAGGACAGCCACTGGTATGTCAATTGAGGAGCCTTCGGTTACCCATGTGACCCCACTACCGATGTGCACATCCAATGAATGCTCAACTCCGACCAATTGGAGAAGAGCGTTCCAAAGTTCCTTCGCCATCAGCACATGGCTGTATTCACCCGGATGGCTCGGCGGTGGCGAGAACCATCCTCTAAAGTCGTGCTCGCATTCGTGTAGCACTTTATCAAAGTCAGCGACGATAACGCCAGCTTCCCTCCCTATCTCCCTTATAGCCTCAGCTACAGGCGAATTGGGTGCTGGGGTCTGAAACGGAGGCACTATGAGCAGTATGGCTGTCTTGCTTTTTTCGCGCAAGGCTTTGATCATGCCGATCAGGTTACCCTTTATCTCATCGATTGGGCGGCGCAGGCGCGAGTCGTTTCCCCCAAACTGTATCAGCACCAGATCGGGTGAATACTTGAGCACGCTCCCGATCTCACGCAAGCCCACATCCGCAGTCGCGCCCGGTATGCCGTATGTTATGAGGCGAACCCTCGTTGGCGCAAGCCACTTGGCAAGCATACTTGAAACCAACGATGCATAACACTCATTTTGAGGTTCTCTCAACCCCACGCCCGCAGTGATTGAATCACCAAGAGCAACGACAGTGATGCCGTCACTCTCACGCCATAACTCAATCAGCCTCTTGCCCTCGGCGCAAGAAGCGGATTCAAGTTGAGCGGTGGCAAGGACAGAAAAAATTGAGAATGCAAGCGCAATGGTTCTCCACCAATTCACAGCGCAGTCCATCACGCTATTTCACCTGTGCCGTTGCCTGTTTGTAGGTTACGCTCGGAACTTCTGCAACCTGCCAGCATGTGCGAGCATGAGGCTCATCGTCTCAACCATTGGGAAGTGACCGAGCATACCCCTCGCACAAGCTCTCTCTGTGAAACCGGGCGCATCTGAATCTGGTATAACCCAACGCGAATGCAGAAGGAATGGCACTGGATGCCAACTGTGGGCTTTCCACGATGACGGTGTGCTGTGGTCGCCTGTTATGACGAGCACATCGGGCTTCAGCTCAAGCAACTTAGGCAGGTGTTCGTCAAACTCTTCAATCACCTTCACCTTGCCGAGCGCATCTCCATCCTCACCGCGTGAATCGGTCTGCTTGATGTGAAGGAAGAAGTAATCAAATTCGTTGTAGTGCCTTCGCAGTGCCTCAATCTCGTCTGCGATTGTCTCCCCACCAACATCGATGAGCTTCATCCCGACGAGCTTAGCCAAGCCACGATACATCGGGTAGACAGCTATCGCAGCTGGGTTGAGTTTGAAGAGCTCTTGCATGCTCGGTAGCTTCGGCAACTTTGAGAAGCCCCTCAGGAGAACGAAGTTAGCCCTCTCCTCACTTGAGAGCAACTCGGCAGCACGCTCAATGAAACGGCTTGCCACTTGTGCTGTCTTGTGCGATTGAGCATCTTCACCCTTTGGTGGCAACGGTGCGACTCCAACTGCCTGTGGGTCGGTATCGTTTACGGCTTCGCCAAGCCCTTTGCCACGAAAGACCACCACGAACCTGTGTTCCTTGACTGGGCGAATTATGACTTCAACATCGTCAATGCGTTCAATCGAGGCTTGAAGGAGGTTGCATAAGCGCTCGCATTCGCTTGTCGGTATTCGTCCAGCCCTCCTGTCGGTTATCACCCAATCACCGTTACAGCGTTTTGCTGTGGCGAAGTTAGCCCTTATGGCGACATCGTCCTCTCCGAGCTCGACACCTATGCCTATCGCCTCAAGCACTCCCCTGCCTATTTCGCATTCAACTGGGTCGTATCCAAAGAGAGCCAAGTGCCCGGGGCTACTGCCGGGTGTTATGCCATGAGCGACAGGGTAAGCGAGCCCAAGCGATGAGCGTTTGGCGAGTTCATCCAGATTCTGTTTCTTCGCCGCTTCAAGCTCGGTGCGCCAGCCAAGCGATTCAACCGGTAGACCACCAAGCCCATCAAGCACAACGAGCAAGAGCTTCGTCTCTGACTGCTCAGCAAGCTCGCTCAGGAGACGCTGTCTGTAAGTCACATTCATTCGCTCACCACCTCGCATATACTTGGAAAATGAGGCTCAGTAGCAGTTGCAACGCCAAGAGATGCCTGTCAAGATATCCACGCCTATAGGATGACGCATTGAAGCATCGCTTTGAACCTTTGGTTTCGTAAGGGGGCTATCGGCAACACCTGATGCCTTACCGCTATCTTATCATGTTGGATTTTCGGCGATGAGGTGAGCGACGGATACGGGAAGTTGAGGGGTGCTATGTTATGAGTTCTCGGTGCGATGATAAGTTGAGGATGAACATGATAGTGCAGGCAGTTGTGCTCGTTTTGATGCTCGCACCGCTTACGCTGTGTGATGGTAACACGACCTTGCTTGCTCCCAAGTCGGATGCGGAAGTTCGCGTTGATGCGATGCCCCTTGAATGGGCTTACACCCCGCCGATAGCTCTCGGCTCAAGGGATATCATTTCGCCGAAAGCAGTTTGGGAAGGTCCCCACGACTTGAGTGCCCTCCTGCGATGCATGTGGGATGAGAAGGCGCTCTATCTGCTCATAGAGGTTTGCGACGACGAAATCACTATGAGCGGTGTAGCGGATAACAGCGATCGAATTTTGCTGGCGCTTGAAACCGATGTCGGAGGCAAGTTTGGTGTCTCTCTTTCACCGAACAGCAACGGTGGAAACGCTTTTGACATCAAAACGAACTTGCCATTGCTTGACGACGGCACATGGGCTGTGGGAGTTGGTAAAGGCTATTGGCTATCCGAGCTATGCATCCCGTGGGAGAAGCTATCAGTAGCTGAGCCATCCAAAGGTTTGAAACTTCGTTTAAGCCTTGAGGTGGTCGATGTTGATAGTGCAAACGAAACGAAGAAGCTTACAGCCACCGACAAAACAAGCTGTGTCTTTGTTGTGCTTGATGAGAGGAAGCCGAGGGAAATCTTAGCTGACAAGGATGCGCTCAGCGGAGCTTGCCTAATGGTAAAGAGCACCGATGAGCTCCTGCCGAACAGCGAGCTCCAGTTTGACATCCTAATCCCGCTCATTCTGTGGGGCATAAGCAGGGTGGATGTCTCGGTCGTTGATCAAGTTGGGAATGAGTTTGAGCTAAAGGCTTTGGTTAGGGAGCGCATGAGCGTATTCTGGCGTTGGAAATATGCATGGGTTGTGCCTCCAGAAGCCACAGGAAGCTATAGCGCAAGGATTGAACTGCGCGATGTGAACGGGAAGGCTATTGCAAGCATCATGCGTGACCTCGGTAGCGCCACGCAAATCACCTTGCTGGATGTGAGCGCGCAAATAGATGAACTCGTCCGTGAAGCTCGCATGCAAACATTTCAAGCGCGCAAGCGAGGGGATGAGGTAAGTTGTGGGCGATGGGCGACGCTTCTGTTCCATGCGAATAAGCTCCGCGAGGACTTCCAAAGGATAATGAACGAAGAGCCAGCTGTTGAAACGGCAAGAGCTTTCAAAGCTCGCTTGAACGACTTGTATGCGATGCTCAAAAACATTCACGATGGGAAAGACCCGTTTGAGGGGCGGACTGGAGTTGTTGAGCGCGCTTACCTTTCGGATCTGGATGACACTCTGCAACCTTATGCGGTATACATACCGCCGATCTACTACGATGTCATTTTGGGCAAGCGCTTCACACTGCCTCAAGAATTTAAGAAGCTCTTGGAAGAGGACGAGGAGCTTGCGAAAGCGCTTGACTTCGCATCGTTCAAGCTAAAGGGCTTCCCGATGGTTGTTCAGCTTCATGGCTTGGGCGGAACGCACATGATAAGTGCGCCACCACCATCAAATCCACTTTGGGGCGTCATCATCTTATCGCCGTTTGGGCGAGGACCAACTGATTACAAAGTGTGGGGAGAGGTTGATGTGTTATGTGCCATAAGGGAGGCGATGCGCGCATACCGAGTGGATGAAGATAGGGTTTACATGACCGGAGTCTCGATGGGAGGAACTGGTTGCTGGCAAATAGCCACACACTACCCAGACATCTTCGCAGCCATAGCGCCAGTCTGCGGGAATGCCGACCACAGGGTTTGGGAGAGGGAATGGAACTGGGGGCAGAAGGAACGCACATTCATGAGCGAAGTGCGCGACTTTATGGAGAACTGCGAGAGCCCCGTATTCCTTGCCGAGAATTTGATGCATGTGCCGGTTTACTGTGTTCATGGCGACGCCGATGAGGTTGTTCCAGTTGGGCACTCAAGAAGCATGGTTGGAAGATTGCGTGAACTCGGTTACAGCGTCATTTACGATGAGCAAAAGGGTGTAGGGCATGGTGGGTTTTATGCGGGCACTTTTGAGAAGCTTTACAAGTGGCTGTTAAAGCAGGTGCGCAACCGCAACCCGAAACGCATCACATACAAGACGGGATGGCTTAGATACAGAGGTGCATACTGGGTTGAGATAAATCGCTTTGAGCGCTACCTTGACTTCGCCACAATCAGCGCCGAGATAGTGGGGCAAAACGCGATCTCGGTGCGCACGAGCAATGTTGCTCACTTCACTTTGCGTTTGAACGACAACATCGTCGATACAAGCAAAGAGGTGAGCGTCTCCATCAACGGTGAGTTCGTTTATCGTGGCAGTGTCGGGAAAGATGGCAGGCTCTCTTTTGCGAAGCGCAATCTCCCAGATGGCACTTGCCAGTGGGTTGTTTCGAAGCCACCTGAAGGCTTGGTGAAGTCAGCCCAGCTTGAAGGACCGATTGAGACTGTGTTCTTGTCACGCTTCATAATCGCCTACGGAACGATCGGCGAGGAGCCAGCGGAAGCCGAAGTGAATGAAAGTGAGGCAAGGAAGCTCGCAGCGCACTGGGCGAGATGGGCAAGTGGAAGGGCGATTGTAAAACGCGATGTCGACATCACAGAGGAGGATTTGAAGACGGCAAACATCATCCTCGTTGGGAACGCAAAGAACAATTCGCTCATCAAGCGCATAAACGCCTTCCTGCCGATAAGGTTCGATGTGGGCGAGAATGCGATTGTGATGGCTAACGGGCTTCGTTTCTCAGGTGATGATGTAGGTGTGAAGATGGTTTACCCGAACCCGCTCAACCCGAGGAAGCTCGTCGTTGTCATCGGTGGCGTGACATCCAAGGCGACGAACGATGTCATGAGGCGCTTCGGGAACTGGTTTGACTGGGGGGTGCTTGACCACAGGAAGTGGTTTGACTTTGGCATCTACGATTCAAAGACGAGAGACCCAGAAACATTCTTAGCCGTCGGCTTCTTCGACCAAGATTGGATGCTCTCAAACGAACTCACATTCTACGGTGATGCACTCTTGAGGCGGGAAGCTCCAGCGCAAACACAACCAGAGAAACTATGGGCAGGCGCAAGCGAGCGAGTTGTCTACTTGAGCGATATCAAGCCTGTGCGCTTCTCATCTGACAAAGGACCGCTCGGCTTAGACCGCACAACAGATGGCTATAAGCTCACGCTTGGTGGGAAGCAATACGAGAAAGGGCTGAGCGTTCATCCGGACGCTGAGATTGTTTATGAGATTGGTGGGCGGTTCAAAGCGTTTGAATGTGTGGTCGGTATTGATACATCTGGCGAAAAGCCAGTGTCAAGGGCGAGGGAGTTGGCTGAGACTGTAACATTTCAAGTCTTCGGCGACGAGAAGTTGCTTGCCGAGGTGACTGATGTCAAGTGGAACACGCCACCAAGGCGAATAGCAGTTTCAGTTGAAGGTGTTAACAGGTTGAGGCTCGTCGCAAAGAAACAGGGCGGGGCAAGGTGGCTCTATGGGAAAGTCGATTTTGCGGACGCAAAGCTGATCAACGACTTTCAGCACGATCCAAGAAGTGTTGGTGCTCATAAACTCGCCGAGGCAATCGATGTGGGCGAACTTGAGCTTTTGAGGGTGCCAAGGAAAGTCAGCGAGGTTGTTGATTTGAGCGATGGCTGGAAGATGCGCTCAGCCAAGTTTGGTGAAGGCTTCCAAATGGGGTGGCATGAGCTTGACTTTGAGGCTTGCACAGCAAAAGAAGTTTTGGAGGTTGAAGGTGCACCAAATGCGCTCAACGATAGGCAACCGCTTGAGGGCTTCGGTGAAGAGCCACAACTGGAACCCAAAAACGAATTCGCCATAAAAGGTCTTGAGGGAGAAGAAGCGAGGCTGAGCGATTTGCAACTTCAAGTTAAGCTCCCAGTGAGTGTGCACGGTGTCCTCGTTGAGAGAGGTTTGCTTGAAGACCCATGTAAAAGCTCGCGTGGCGAAGTGGCATACGAAGGTGCTAAGCTGACGCTGAGCGATGTCAGCGAACATGAATGGTGGTTGCAAAGGCGATTTGATGTGCCAAGCGATTGGCGCTACAGGACTGTTTTGCTTGAGCTTGACGGTGTCAGCTACCAAGCAGATGTATGGGTGAACGGCAAGCCAGCAGGGCTTGTCAAGGGCACATGGAAGGCAAGGTCGTTCGACATAACACCGCTGTTAAAGTTTGGTGAGTCCAATTTGCTCTCCATACGCCTCACAGATAGGGAAGTCCCTTGGACATGTCCGCCGAAGAGGATTGAACAGCCAGAGCCATCTGGTGCGCTCTTGCCAGAGTTGTTTGACGGACAGCATGGTGGCATCAAGTTGATTCCGATCGGCTTGCACGGGCATGTGAGGTTGCGCACGCTCGGTGTCTGTGCGCTCTCAAACATGCGCATACGCACCATCAAAGCCTCACCAGATGAAGCGCTCTTGAGGATAGATGTGGCAGTAAGCAACATGAGTTCGCAAAGGCAAATCAAGGTGTTGGTTGGTGGACAGGTTGGTGGTTGCGGATTCGTTTGGGCACAACAGCTCGAACCGCAGGCGATAACGCTTCCGCCAAGTGCATCCTGTGATGTGAGTTTCAACTTGTCCATACCGAGACCGAGGCTGTGGTGGACGCACGATATATCGCAACCAAGTCTGTATCAGGTGAGCATCTATGCGATGCTTGATTGCGGAACAACGACGGATGAGTTGAGATGCACATTCGGGATACGCAAAGTTGAGTTTGCGCCCGCAAGTGCGGGCGTAAAGTTGCGTGGTGGCGTTTTGCGCCTCAACGGCACAAAAGAGGTCTTGCTGAAAGGGACTATGTGGGTCATACCAGATCAACTGCTCAGGTTGAGTGAGGAGCGTTACGATGCGTTGCTTAAGAAGCTTGTCAAGCTCGGATTCAACTGCCTCTATGTGCATGGTGGGACGCTTCCAGAGTCCGAAACATTTTATGAGCTGTGTGACAGATACGGGATACTGGTCATTCAAGAGCTACCGATAGGCGCTATTGACATAGCCAAGGTCAATGCCGACGAACTCTTTGAAGCCATCAGAGCAACTGTTGTGCGCATCCGCAACCACCCATCGTTGCTGATGTGGAGTTTGGGGCTGAGTAGCGCTCAGGAGGCTGAGGCAAGCGATGTGGCTCAAAAGCTCCTTGAGCTACTTGCATCCTTAGATGAAGAGCGCACCATAGTGACACGCATCAGGGAGGGTGATTCCACAACGATAGTTAAAGCCCATCAAAGGGCGAGCTCGGAAGCGAGCAACATAAGCGCACCATTGTTGATCCAATTCACACCATTGCCTCAACCTGCGCAAGCACAGCCGTTCGGAGCTACAAGCCGTTCGGAGCTTTTGATGCAGTGGTTGGCGATGAAAGAGAAGATCGAAACGGCGCTTGCGTCTTTTGAAGTTGGTGGCTTAATCATCGGGCAGTTCAATGAGCCACGCAGTGGAAGCAATCTCTCTTTCGTTCGTTACGATGGGAGCACAACACCGATTGCTCACTTCATATCGAAGGCATTGCGCTCGTGTTGCTTCATCGGCGTGGACGAGGAAAGGAATTTGTTCGTCATGCGAAATGCAAGTTCGCGTGGGCGAGTGGATGTGGGGCTTCAAGTTGTGATGTGTGATGGGCGCAAGATAAAGCAGGCAATGGAAGTCCTGAACGACATCGGTCCGGGCGAGAGGCGCATAGTCAATCGCATAGGCTTAGATGACATGCCCCTTGAAGAGAGCGTGGTTGGCGTTGCTCTCTACAACCTCGGTGAGCGAAAGCCTTTGTGGGTGACGGTCAAATGTAATGAAGGCACTGTGAGGAGATTGGCTAAGAACGGTTTGGGTGAAATCGCACAAGCACCATCAACTCACCCCAAAGCCGTTTGGATAACGGGCGATTTGGCAAAAGCGAGCGCTGTCTCCGCGACACTTAAGGCGCTTGGAGCGCAAGTTAAGTTGGTTGGTAGCGATGAATTGTTAAGCAACTTGAAGACGCTCATAAATGAGCTTGAAGAGGTTGACTCGGTCATCATTGATGGAAGCGTCATGGCGCAACTTGTTCAAGCTGATGCGGACGGGAGCTTTACTGATGCGCTGAGTAAAGCTGTGTGGCGTGGTGTTGGACTTGTTTTCAATGGTTTGCCAGCGACGGTGATCGGTGATGGAAACTTGAGCGGGAAGATGGCATCGCTCATGCCGGCGTTTCTGTTTGCGGAGGCTGAGGAGGAATGCACGGTCAATGTTAGGGCCGAGGAGAGTGAGCATCCAGCGATTGCGCACTTAAGCTTGACTGGTGTGAGCATCCGAAGACACCAATTCAAAGTCTTCAAGCGCAAGGACGCGATGACGCTCCTCGTTGATAGCCTTGATGTGCCACTGTTGCTTGAGAGTTGCTATGGGAAGGGGAGAGTGCTTGCGTGGGTTGTTGGTATCGTCGCAAGCGAAACATCTGTCACTCCAACATCGTTTGCTAACTATGCGTTTGCATCGGCGCTTTGGTATGCTTCAAAGGCATCGTTCAGTGCGATGAAGGCGCTCGTGAATGAGCTAAGTTCCCTTGTTGGAGAAAAGCCGAGGGAGATCACAACGACGGAGGTTGCCCCGCAAACTCCGCGGTGGGGCGTTGAGCAACAGCCTGAGGTGACGGAAGTATGGGAGCAAAAGCAATTGCAAGAGCCAGCTAAAACGGTTGAGCCGTCGCTCAAGGAGCGCATCGGGCTGATTGAGATAAGCGTCGATTTGAGCTCATGCAAGCTTGAAAGGGTGGAGGGCAGGATAAGTGGGTGCGTAAGCTTGAGAGTGAAGAATGGCTATGCTTTTCCGATGCCAGCAATATTTGTTGAAGCGAGCATGAACGGTGCTCAAGTTGATGTTGACGAATGCGCCTTTGACATGATGCCACTTCAGGAGCACACCGTGAACATCACATTTGAGGCGCAAGCGTTCGGTGAGCCATTGCGTGTGCAAATACAGACGCTCATCGGCGAGGCAACATTGCTTATCCCACTCTCGCAAAACGAGTGAGCCTTCAAGCGTGACGAAGTCTCTTTCGGTGTGCATCAACTTGCGACAGCTTTGTTGGTTAAGGAAAAGCCTCATCGCTTCATCTGCTGGCGCTTGAAATGCATTTCGGCGAAGTCCATGAAGCGCTCAAAATCATACTCAGTCATTGCGTGCTTACCACTGCGTATGTGATAGCCAGCAGTTCCCATAATCGGTTTGTTCAGTGGGGGCATCTCAGTTGCTGGGAAACCATCCGTCCCAAGTAGCTTGTAGACTGGGTCTGCTGTCTTTACTGCAAGGAACTCACCTCTTGGGTCTGCCCAAAGGTCTTCATCAGCGCTCGCGACATAAACTGGGCGGGGCGCAATCAATGCTATGAGCATGTGTTGGTCAAAAGGCATTTCATCCTCACGGTTGTTGTAGCGCTTAAAGTTATCGCAGAACCAATGTGGGAAGGCTTTGTTAATGAGGGCGACGGTTTCGCCGAAGCGTCTCCTGCTGAGCGCAGCGCCACCGCAACCTGAGTTGTTGGAGATGACGATGGCAAACCTTTCATCCTGAGCGCCTGCCCAAAGAGCTGTTTTGCCGAGCCTCGAATGCCCAACAACAATAACTCGTTTAGCGTCCACATCCTCATCCGTCTCAAGGTAATCCATTGCCCTGCTCAACCCCCAAGCCCACGCGCTAATAGCTCCCCACGCATCCTCTGGACGCTTCTCACCAAACAGATGATCAAAAGCCAAAAAGACACCATGCTTAAAGCAACCCGCAAAGTCAGGTGCGATATCGCCATAGTAAGCTGTCGCTATACCGTAGCCACGAGAAAGGATTTTCTCAACGAGTGGCTGTGATGATGTGGTTGTAAAGGCACTGCCTCTTGTGTCCTCGGACGGCAATACCAGTTGCCCGTTTTGCCAGATCGGCTTGATACGGATTGCTGGGTCGGGATGAATGGAATGGTTGCCACGAAAGTTCAACATCAAAAACACTGGCACAGGGCGTTGAACATGATTTGGCAGATAAATCAACAAGTCCATACTCGGACCATCGGGCTCGCCCGTGAAAAAGATGCAAACTTGCTTCCTTGTCGCTTTGCCGTTGAGTGCGTTGCGGTCAAGATCGAAGACCTTGAACTTCATTTCCTTAGGTCTGCCAATCGGTGCTCTGCCATACATGTGAGTTCGAAACAGCTCCAAGATCTCGGGGCGACGCTTCTTCCACCAAAGTTCGGGCGTCGTCACTTTCGTCCCATCAAGGCAAACGAGTGGGTCGGGAAGAGTGTAAGGTGGAACTTTCGCCTCGTCGTAGATAACATCTGGTCGCCTTCGACTTAGCTCTTTGACCAACTCAGGGTTGGGTTGCCACCCCTGTTGCCCTTCATCCAGCACTTGCGCAAAAAACATGAACAACACCAAAACCATGCCATCTCACCTCACACATCATCGCCATCGGCGTGCAACGCTGTTTTCTGTGAGCAAATTATTGTGCTTGATAGCCAAGGTGCTACTGCATGATCTTCACGGGTGGCATCCGAAGGCGCTATATTTACGAGTGATGTTGCAAATAGCGTTGCAACTTACTTTCTACGACGCACATGCAAAGCGCATTTCAGCACCTTTGAAAGCGTTCGCAGTCTTACATGTGCGCTCTAAAACTACTTGTGCCACCAACTTCAGACGATGCTGATTTAGGGGGTGAGCTTTGAAACGCAAAGTTTGCTCAGTGGGGAGCAAGTGGGGTTGCCTACGAAAAGCGCCGAAGTATAAGAATTGGGAGCAAATGTGCACTGCAGAGCATTCGCTGATGTTTTCTGCAACTGGTGATCAACGATTTCGTGAACGAGGCAATTACATCACTTTTGATTTGCGCATCGTCCATCAGCAATGAACCTTGCGCCAAAACTTGCAGGTGATGGAAAGTGGATGTGATAGTTCGCCACGCAAGGATGAAGGATGTCGCTAAGGTGAAGGCACTGGCAGACGAGCATAGGCATGAGTTGGGTTTCGTCAAACTTGCCGCACTTGAGAAAGCCATCCAAGAACGCCGCCTGCTCGTTGCAGTTGTTCCTTCATCCCTTGTCCCATGTCCCCCG